>TARA_B100000686_G_scaffold352332_1_pt1 | contig 60939 bp, 62 predicted proteins | sample TARA_B100000686 | Tara Oceans TARA_B100000686 (sample SAMEA2622733) | marine metagenome | biome: marine biome (ENVO:00000447); feature: marine epipelagic mixed layer (ENVO:xxxxxxxxx); material: "saline water (ENVO:00002010), including plankton (ENVO:xxxxxxxx)" | depth 150 m
CTGCTTCAGCTTTAGGTTCTTCCGCTACAGCTTCTTTAGATTCCTCTGCAGATTTAAAATTCCTTAATTCCTTAATTCTAGCAGCTCTACCTGATAATTTTCTAATATAATACAACCTAGCTCTTCTAACGTCACCTCTTTTAATAACACTAACAGATTCAATTATAGGTGAATAAAGAAGAAAAGTTTTTTCTACACCTATACTATGACTAATTCTTCGAACAGTAAAAGTAGATCCAGATCCTGTCCCCTTCTTTCGAATTACAAGCCCTTCAAAAACCTGTATTCTTTCTCTATCACCCTCAATTACTTTCAAGCTAACCTTTACAGTGTCACCTGAACGAAAATCTTCAACTTTTGTATTCAAATCTAATTGAACATATTCATGCGCTTCCATTTTAAAATTCCCCAAAGCTATATTTTATACAAATTATAAATCAAGAATCTTTATATTTTATAACTTATAGAACCTATGTGCAAGCAAAATTAATGCATTCATATATTTAAAATAGAGTTATTGTTTGTAGTTAGTATAAAAATCATACTTTTTCTTAACAATTTCAATAATTTACAAGCTATTTTGGGTTGACACTGGCATGCATTTTAGATTAATTTAAGGGTTGATGTTCAAGAATATTATGATATTCAAATAATCCAAACTCATAGGAGGTCTTATCCGTGATTAATCTTCGAAAAAATGACATGTCAGCTAGGGTTGCTGCAAAGCTTGGAGTATCTAGAACCCAAGGCGATGAAGCTCTTAATGCTGTATTAGATACCATACAGGAAGCACTAGCAAATGGCGACCGTGTAGTTTTAACCGGATTTGGATCATTTGAAATAAGAAATGTAAAAGCCAGAAAAGTTCGTCCGATAAGAGGAGGGAAAGCGGGTTCACTTCTCACTGTTCCAGAGCATAAAAGAGTTGGCTTTAAAGCAGGGGCTGAATTAAGTAAAGCAGCTAATTAATCTCTGTTGCAATTATACTTGATAGGGCTCGTAGCTCAGTGGTAGAGCGGTCGGCTCATAACCGATTGGTCGTAGGTTCGAACCCTGCCGAGCCCACCAAACAAAATACCACCTTTACCATTGCTATAATTTAAAGAAAATAAATTATGAAAGATAAAGCAAGAATAGTAATAATAGGTGCAGGTATTGTCGGATGCAGTACGGCTTACCACCTAGCCCTTCTTGGTTGGTCTGATATTGTAGTAATAGAACAAGGTCCAATATTCGAAACAGGAGGATCTACTTCTCATGCTCCAGGTCTAGTTTTCCAAACAAACCCCTCGAAGACTATGTCTTTATTATCTCAGGAAACAGTGAAACTATATTCAAATCTTGAGCTAAATGGGAACCCATGCTTTTACCCTGTTGGCAGCATGGAAATTGCTACTACGCCTGAAAGACTTGAAGAGCTTAAAAGGCGAATAGGGGTAGGTATTTCATATGGCTTAGATTCTACAATGATTAGCCCTAAAGAATGTCTTGAATATAATCCTTTGCTCTCTGAGAAAATTCTTGGTGCAATGTTTGTTAAAAATGACGGAATAGCTAAAGCTGTTCGCGCTGCTGAATCAATGTCTAATTCTAAAGCAGTAAAAAATTCTGTAGAATTTTATCCACATACGAAAGTTACGAATATACATACAGTTAATGGAAAAATTAATTCAATAGAAACTGACAAAGGTTCAATAAAAACTGATATAGTACTTTCAACTGCTGGTATTTGGGGTCCAAAAATAGGTCAAATGGTTAATATCAATATTCCTCAAAAAGCTTTTGAGCATTGTTATGCAAAAACTATTCCTATCAAAGAATTGGAAAATCATACTAAAGAAGTTACACACCCTGTTCTAAGGCACCAAGATAAAGCAATGTACTTTAGGCAAGAAAAAGATGTTTATGGTATTGGTTCGTACAATCACGCTGCTCTTCCAGTTCTAGCAAATGATCTCCTTGATCATAAAGTAGCAGATATAAGTCCATCTATAAAATCATTTACGCCAGAACATTTTGAATTAGGAATGATAGATGCAGGAAATTTGATTCCAACTTTAAAAAATATTGATTTAACCTATAAAATAAACGGTATATTTTCATTTACTATCGATGGATTTCCTATATTAGGCGAGTGGCCTCAAGTAAAAGGATTTTGGTCAGCTGAAGCTGTATGGATTACACATGCAGGTGGAGTTGGTAAAATAATGGCTCAGTGGTTAGCGTATGGAGACCCTGGAATAGATACTCATGAAATGGATGTTTCTCGATTTCATCCCCATAATATGGACAAAAATTATATTGATATTAGAGCATCACAAAATTATGTTGAAGTTTATGATATTATTCACCCTCTTCAGCAAAGTGAAGCTCCACGCAACCTAAAGTTAAGCCCATTCCATAAAAGCCAGCAAAAATTAAAAGCCAATTTTGTCGAATCTGCAGGATGGGAAAGGCCTAACTGGTTTGATTCAAACAAAAAACTATTAAAGAAATTTAACACATCAAATTTTTTAAGAAGGGGTTGGGAAAATAAAGAATGGTCTCCTGTTGCAATTGTTGAACATCTACAGACAAGATCAAACGGTGGGTTATTTGACCTTACTCCATTTACAAAAATTGAAGTCCAAGGCAAGGGTTCTTTAGAATTTTTGAATTACATTATTTCTAATGAGTTAGATAAACCTGTAGGCAAAGTAATATATACAAGTTTATTGACCCAAAATGGTGGAGTTAAATGTGACCTAACAATAACTAGATTGGAAAAAGAAAAATTTTTAGTTATATCGGGAGGAGCAATGGGGCTACATGATTTATATTGGATTAAAAGTAAATTACCAACTAACTCTGATATAGAAATAAACAATATTTCTAATTCTATGACAGCTATTGGTGTTTGGGGGCCAAAATCGAGAGATTTGTTACAAAAAATATCAGGATTTGACTTATCAAGCTCTTCTTTCCCATATATGAGTTCTAAAAAAATACTAATTAATAAAATTGAATGTTTAGCATTACGTATATCTTATGTAGGAGAACTTGGTTGGGAAATATATGCACCAACCGCAAAAGGTCATGACTTATGGGATAGTATCTATAATCAAAGTGAAAAATTTGGCATTATTCCAGTTGGTTTAGCTGCATTTGAATCATTGAGAATCGAAAAAGGATATCGACTTTGGGGAAATGAATTGAGCACTGAATACAATCCTTACGAGTCAGGTATTGGCTTTGCTGTCAAATTGGATAAAAAGGACTTCATCGGTAAACAAGCATTAATAGAACATAACCGAATCGGATTAAAGAAAGTTTTAGCTTGTATAACATTAGACAAACAAGGTGCGGTAGTAATGGGGAAAGAACCAATAATTTTTGAAAATAAATGTATTGGATTTGTTACTAGCTCATCTTATGGATATTCAGTTGATAAAGGAATAGTTTATGGTTATATACCTGTTGAATATGCTTATGAAGGAAGCAAAGTAAATATTTTGTATTTTGGTAAACATTATAAAGGTACTGTTTCCAAAGAGCCTCTCTTTGATCCAAAAAACTTAAGATTAAAAACCTGAGGAATATTCAACTGAAAAAGGCAACCTTATGCGTAGATATGATGTAGATTCAATCAGAATAATTGCTCTTATATTATTAATTTTCTACCATATATCTATTAGTTTCCAAACATGGGCTTTAGAAATATCTTTTATAAAAAATAAAGACAGTCTGGAGCTTTTGTGGCTTTTTATGATGCTAATAAATATTTGGCGAATTCCTATTTTATTTATCGTGTCAGGAATGGGAGTTTACTTTGCTATGGAGCGAAGAAATTGGAAAGAACTATTGGATGATAGAACATTAAGAATAATAACCCCATTAATATTTGGTTCAATTTTTATATTTCCAATTTGTCCTATAATATTTAATTTATATTATAAAAAACCTATATTCTATTTCCCTTTTCCAGGGCACCTTTGGTTTTTAATAAATATATATTTCTACGTATTAATCTTTCTTCCAGTTTTTAATTATTTAAAAAATAATCCTAACAACCTTGTCTCGAATTTTTTAATATTTATTACAAAATTTCCTTTAGGAATAATATTTATATTAGGCTTACCTATGGTAATAGGTACAATTCTAATTAACCCTAAAGATTTCCCAGCATTTGCTTTTACAACTCATGGATTTATTATAGGATTTATATGTTTTTTTAATGGGTTTCTATTAATCTCTATTAAAAAATATTTCTGGGATTCCATAACAAAAATAAGATTTCAAACTCTATTTATTGCAATAACTCTTTACATAATAAGATTAACTAATCTAATAAATATTGAATCTCAAAATGAACCTCTTATATCATCTATATTAATTATTAATATCCTAACTGCTTTTGAAGCAACAAACTGGATATTATCAATATTAGGTTTTTCAGCTATATACTTAAATAAACCTTCAAAACTCTTAACCTATCTTAGTTCATCTGTTTATACAGTTTATATTGTCCATATGCCAATACAATTTTTATTTTCAACTTTGATATTTCCTTTAAATATCAATACATCATTAAAATTAATCTTACTTTTACTTGCTACTTATTCAATGAGTTTTTTAATTTTCGAAATTATAAAGAATATTAAATATTTAAGAGTTTTATTTGGAATGAAAAACAAAACTTTAAAATGAGTTTACTAATAAATAATAGACTTATAAAATACTTCACAACATAGTTATGGTAGATTAACTTAAAAGTTATTTATAAAAATAGGGGTAAATATGCGATTAATAATAATAGGATGTGAATACTCTGGCACTACTACATTATCCTTTGAATTAGCCAAATGGGGAAAAGAGAATTTTATTGATAAAAAAAAAGAAACCCCCGGTAATCAATGGAATTTGAATGCATTCCATGATCACTGGAAAATTCCACATTTGAACAATTTTGTTGTTCCTAACAACGTAGACGAAGAAAAATCTATAATATCTGAATTTCCTGATTCTGCAAGAGGTGACTGGTCCCGTACAGGCCTTACAGAAGAAGAACAAAATATGGTACTAGAACTTTCACCAAGACTAAAAGAAATGTTCCAACGTTATCATTTAGAATATCATCTGCAAAAAGCTTTTTATAAAAATAAACACCATATAATGGTTGGAGCGCATATTGAAGAAGGGATTTATGCGCCTTTATATTTTGAATACGGAGGCCCTGGGCAATATGCAGATCGAAATATTACTATGCGTAATTATGAAAAACAAATCCTAGAAATGGCTCCTGATACAATACTAATTTTAGTAAAAGCAACTCCAGAAATAATCAAAAAAAGAATGATTGAATTTCCTCATAATAAATCTTTATTAAAAGAACAAGATATAGAATATGTTCTAAATCGTTTTGAAGAAGAATATAAAAAATCCTTAATAAAGCATAAAATATGTATTAATACTACTACTAATTCTATTCAAGAATCCTTCGTAGAATTGATAAACAAAGTAAGCTCTTATATATCCTTATAAAGCTTGATCCCAAACTGATCTTAATTGCTTAATTGGAATATTAATCAAATTATTAATTTCAAAAGAGTTACCACCAGTATGGCCAAGAGCAATCCATTTAATTTCATCAGCTGAACAAACTGAGGTGAATTCTTTTAATTTATTTGGTTTTACTGAAACTACTATTCTAGATTGTAATTCTCCAAATAATATTTCATCCCATCTTCCTGAAAATTCAAAATCACCAATAAATCCAATTTTTGAAAGTATTGAACTCTCAGCTAAAGCAATAGCCAATCCTCCTTCAGAACAATCATGTGCTGAATTAATGATTTCTTTATCAATAAGTTTTCTACATATAGATTGAATTTTTACTTCAAGATCTAAATCAATTTTAGGTTTTCCAGCTATTAATCCATGTATATTCGCCATATATTCGCTACCTGCAAATCCTCCAGGCAATAATTCATCAAATCCCAACAATATAACCTGATCTCCTTCTTCTATAAACTGACTAGTAACATATTTTTTAGAATCTTCTAAAATACCAAGAGCTCCTAATACAGGAGTAGGATAAATATTTTCTCCATAAGATTCATTATATAAACTAACATTACCGCTAATTACAGGAGCAGAAAAAGCATTACTAGCATAAGAAATACCTTTAATACATTGTTCAAGCTGATAATATATTTCAGGATTCTCAGGATTACCAAAATTCAAACAATCAGTTAATGCTAAAGGTTTAGCACCTGTTACAGATAAGTTACGACAAGCTTCTGCGACAGCAATAATTCCGCCCACATAAGGATCTAAATATACGTACCTAGAATTGCAATCAGTTGCTAAAGCTATTGACTTACTACTTCCTTTTATCCTCAATAATGCTGAATCACTTCCAGGAGATACAACTGTATTAGTTTGAACTTGGTGATCATACTGCCTATATATTGACTCTCTACTAATTATATTTGGACTAGACAAAAGTTTTAATAAAATCTCTTGTGGTGAATCAGGTATTAGAATATCTGAAAAATCAAAAGCTTGTAAACTATCTAATACCACTGGCTTTTCCCCTTTTAATTTATAAGTTGGAGAATCCGCAAGTATATTAATCGGAGCTTCACATTGAATTATTCCTTTATCAAATATTCTAGCTAAGCCATCTCCAGTAACCTTTCCAATAACTGAAGACTGTAAATCCCATTTATCAAATATTTCTTTAACTAAATTTTCTGTCCCTGGTTTAACAATAATTAACATTCTCTCTTGTGACTCAGACAACATAACATCGTATGCATCCATTCCTTCCTCTCGTTTTGGAATATTTGAAATGTCTATCTCAAAACCAGAACCTGCTTTAGCTGCAGATTCAACAATCGCACTTGTTAATCCAGCTGCACCTAAATCCTGTATACCTACTAAAAATTCTTTATTTGAAACTTCCATACAAGCTTCTATTAATACCTTTTCTAAAAAAGGATTACCTACTTGAACTGTAGGCCTTAAATCTTGTTCGTCGTCAAAACTTTGCGAAGCTAAACCAGAGGCACCATGAATACCATCTTTTCCTGTATCTGCACCAACTAATATCAATACATTTCCTTCATTTCCAGTCGTAGCACGAATTAAATTATCTGTATTTACTATTCCCACACACATAGCATTTACTAAAGGATTACCTGAATAACATTTCTCAAAAAAAACTTCCCCTCCTACATTTGGTATACCTATACAATTACCATATGATGAAATTCCTGATACTACTTCTTCAAAAAGGTATCTGTTTCTAGAATCAGATAGAGGGCCAAATCTAAGTGAGTTTAGTAAAGCTATCGGTCGAGCACCCATAGCAAATATATCTCTAACTATCCCTCCAACTCCTGTAGCAGCTCCCTCAAACGGTTCAATTGCAGATGGATGGTTATGTGATTCTATTTTCATTACAATGCCTAATCCATTACCAATTTCTACTACTCCTGCATTTTCCTTACCAGGTTCAATTAATAAATTATTACTACCTGTTTTAAATAAATCTAACAAAGGCTTTGAGTGTTTATATCCACAATGTTCACTCCATAATGAACCGAACATTCCTAATTCAAGTCGATTAGGGTGGCGCCCCAATCGTTTGACAATTAAACTGTATTCATCTTCAGAAAGAGCTAATTCATTTAATATTTCTTTTGATACATTCATAATAAATCCACTAATTAATTATTAATACTAGCTATAATTACCACACCTAAAACAACAAATAATGATCCTACCACAACTCGAAAAGTTAATCTTTCTACTTTTTTTAAGAATACATAAGTTAACGATAAAGATACCAGAGGAAAAGTAGCTGAAATCGGAGCAACTATTACAATAGGACCATTATTTAAAGCTATAAACCAAAAAGTCACACCCCAGGCACCTGAGATTCCAGCTACTATTGCCCATAAAAAAGCCCTAAGCGTTATAACTTGAATATCTTTAAATATATCTTTAAAAAATAAAACTCCCAATATTACCATACCAATAATTATAGAAAATGCACTTGCTACTACAGGAGGGAAATAATCACTAACTATTTTTTGAGCAACTAAAGTAACAATTCCATAACTAATGGCAGAACCAAATGCAGCTATATATCCTAAAATAATATTTCTATCTAATAGTTTCATTTTTTAGAAATCACCAATAAAAGTCCAAAAATAATCATTAATGTACCTAATAACATTGGCCAAGTAATAATTTCACTACCAATAGTAATTGCTAAAATAGTTGCAAATAATGGAGCTGTACCAATTATTGTAGTTGCCCTAGCCACACCCAATAAATTCACACTAGTATAATTTAAATAACGACCACCTAAAAAATTCAAGAGTGCTGATAAAACTAACCAACCAAACACAATTTTATTAGAAATAACTAATTCATCCGAATAAAAAATTATTGAAATAGTAATTAATATCAATGACCCAGCAACAAGAGACAAAAAAGTACCCGTAGTAGATTTCATAGATTTAAGAGCCAATTTAATAAATACGGCACTAGCTCCAAAACCTATGGAAGCTAATAATGCCAAAACAACTACTATCAAAAAATCCTGTCTTCCTGTCTTTTTTATTAAGTTAAACGTGTAGATATAGAATGGATTATTGAATTAAATATTATAGATCCATCAGTACCACCTATTTCATCTTCACAGCAACGTTCTGGATGAGGCATCATTCCTAAAACATTACCTTCTGAATTCATAATTCCGGCTATATTTAATAAAGATCCATTAGGATTTGATTTTTGTGTTATTTTCCCATTTTCTTCAGAATACCTAAATAAAATTTGTCCAGAATTTTCTAATGAATATAAAGTTTCTTCATCTGCAAAATAATTACCTTGTCCATGAGATATTGGTATTTGTAAAACTTGATCGGGAGAAGACAAATTAGTAAACACGCTAGTATTATTTTCTACTTTAAGGTTTACAGTTTGACATCTAAATTCAAGAATATCATTTCTCATCAATACCCCTGGAAGTAAGCCTGCTTCACAAAGAATTTGAAATCCATTACAAATCCCTATAACTAAACGTCCTTCATCAACAAAATTCTTCATAGACTGCATTATAGGAGAAAATCGAGCCATAGCCCCACATCTTAAATAATCTCCATATGAAAAACCTCCAGGAATTATTATACAATCATATGAAGACAAATCAGTTTCTTTGTGCCAAACATATTCAACATCTTGATGGAAAACATTTTTTATAACATGAAAACAGTCCGTATCACTCCATGTGCCAGGAAATACTGCTACTCCAAATTTCATAATTTCCCCAATATGCCTAATAATTTATTAATTAAGAAGTTTATTTACTATTTCTCTTACATCAGACCCTGAAGCTCTAGATTTGACCAATTTCATTACCGGACCCATCACGCGTCCTATATCAGAAATTTCTTTCGCTCCGCTTTCTTCAATTACTTTACTTATTATATCTGTTAATTCTTCTGATGACATCTGAGAGGGCAAATATTGTAATATAACATTCAATTCACCAGTCTCTTGATCAAGCAGATCAGTTCTATCTGCTTTTGAATAAGCTTCAATACTTTCACGTCTTTGTTTAGCTTGTCTAGAAAGTACCGAGATTATACCATCATCATCCAATTCTTTACCTACTCTAATTTCTTCATTTTTAATAGCTGAAAGAAGCAATCTTATTACTGAACGACGTAAACTATCTCCATTACGCATTGATTCTTTTAGATCATCTCTTAATTTTTCGTTTAATGACATTTATACAATCCATTCTGAAAATTCAAATTTTTGATATCCTATTCTGAAAAGTATAATTTTATATTTTATTAAGGTCAAGAAAAGTAAAAACCATAAAATTAACTAGATTTCATATTATCTATTGCTCTTGAAATCACAGATACACAATGTTTTTTACCAAGTATCTCCATCGATTCAAATAGAGGAGGGGCAACATCTAAACCAGTGTATATTACTCTTAAAATACCTAATACTTGGCCAGTTTTATAATTACTCTCTGAAACAAAATTACGTAGATTAGTTTCAATAACATTAGACTCGAAATCATCTATTGCTATAACTTCTGAATATAATTTTTCTAGAATTATATTCACATCCGAAAAATTTAACCCTTTTTGTAAAATTTGTTCTTTTTTGTATTTAACAGTATCTGAAAAAAAATAGCTAATTAAAGGTCCTGCATCATTTAAAGTCTTAATTCTTTCTGATATTAAAGGGACAATTCTCTTTAATAAATCGTAATCAATATTAACTGGCAATTCTAAAGAAGGAAAAATCTTCCAGTAATCTAATAACTCAAACGTTAATTCATCCGCAGTTAACCCTCTTATATATACCCCATTTAACCAATTTAATTTATCTATATCGAAAATTGCTCCTGATTTACTAACCTTTTTTAAAGAAAAATTACTAATCAATTCAGAAGTTTCTATTTTTTCCGTCTCACCATCTAAAGACCAACCTAATTTTGCTAAAAAATTAACCATTGCATTTGGCAAATAGCCTAATCTACGATATTCCAATATTGATGTAGCTCCATGCCTTTTACTCAACTTTGATTTATCTGGAGCTAATATAATTGGTAAATGCGCAAATTCAGGAATTTCCCAATTCATAGAATTATATATATGTATGTGCTTAGGTGTGCTTGATAACCATTCCTCAGCTCGCATTACATGAGTAATCTTCATATAATAATCATCTATTACATTTGCTAAATGATATGTAGGGAACCCATCTGATTTTAATATTACAAAGTCATCTAAACGAATATTCTCAAATTCTACTTGTCCTCTAACCAAATCATTAAATATAATTTTACCTTCTAAAGGAGTCTTAAAGCGTACTACGTATGATTTTTCATTATTAATCTCGCCTAATTCCAATGAATTAATATTTCTGCATTTTCTGTCATATCCAACTATTGATTGGGTTTTTTTATACCCTTCTCTCATTTGAGCGAGGCGCTCTTGAGAACAATAACACTTATATGCAAAACCATCTTGAATTAATCTATCAGAAATCTTTTTATAAATATCTAATCGCTCAGATTGAGTATAAGGTTTATATGCTCCACCAATATCTGGTCCTTCATCCCAATCAATGCCAAGCCATTTCAAAGCTTCTAATTGAGATTCCATAGCGCCTTCAACTAATCTATTCCTATCAGTATCTTCTACTCTCAGAATAAATTTACCTTTATTATTCTTTGCAAAAAGCCAATTAAATAATGCTGTTCGAATATTTCCAAGATGAGGTTCACCAGTAGGACTAGGAGGATATCTAACACGTATATTTGACATTTCAAACTCCTAAAAACAAAATAATGCATTTATAATTAATAATATATTATAATTAATTTGCTTGAAACAACCTAAATCTGCTAATATCTAAATCAAAATAATTAATTTATAAGATTTAAAATCATGAGTAAAGAATTAATAACATTAAAGTCAGTTATAAAAGATGATGTACTACGTGTACAGAAATGGTTAGAAAATGAACTTGTAGCTGATAGTTGGTTTGGAAGATATTCATATGGAGACTTTGCCCATCTAGGCTACCACCCTGAAGAAATGATTCATGCCCATAAAGAAGAATGGGATAAAGTTTTCTCTGACCCAGAACATAAAATATTCTCAATCTATAATAATACCAACCATGTTGGAGAATCACATTTAGCAATTGAAGAATCATTAGGTGATGCTCAACTATCAATTTTAATTGGAGATCCAGATAATTGGCATAAAGGATTTGGCACTGCTGCTGCAAAAGCAACAATAAAGATGGCATTTGAAGAATTTAGAATTTTTAGAATTTGGGTAGATATACCTGAATATAACGAAGATGCTGTAAATATGTTTTCACATTTAAATTTTACTCATGAAGGAACGCTCAGGAAAAGTCGCCCTCACCATGGAGCAAGACATAATTCTGTAATAATGGGTATTTTAATTGATGAATATCGTACATCTGAAGGAAATTAAATATGATTTATGAATTTAGAACTTATAACCTTAATGTAGGTAAAATACCCGAATATCATCAGATTTTTAGTAAAAAAATTATTAGAAGGCAGGAATATTCAAAAATTTCTGGACATTGGTATACTGAAACAGGATCATTAAATCAGATGATTGCTATATGGCCATATGAAAGCTTAGAGAAACGAAAAGAAATACGTGAAATAGTTGAAACAGTAGATAATGGATCAGTATGGCCGCCACAATCTGGAAATATAATAATTAATATGACTTCAGAAATATATTTACCTACACCATTTATGAGGCCATTAGAACCAAAAACTATGGGACCTTTATATGAAATCAGATACTACTCCTACCCTCAAGAATTAATCCCTGATGTTATTGACGCCTGGGGAAAAGCTATGCCTAAAAGAGAAGAACTATCGCCATTAGTTGGATGCTGGTACTCAGATTTTGGCGGAACAAGAAATTTTGTAAGTTTATGGAGCTATAAAAATTTTGAGGAAAGACTTGAAGTCAGAGAAAAAGCAAGAGAATCAGGATGGCCTCCCAAAGACGCTCCTATACCAACATTACAAGAAAATAAAATTATGTGGCCTGCTAAATTTTCACCTCTTCAATAATTAATGAAATAAATAAATTTTTGGAGTAATAATTGGATCCTCGTATTTTATCTGGATTACTTCTAATAGTTGGACCAATAGTAACAATTACATTCTCATTTTTAATATTTCCTGAAGATCCATCAAATATAAATTCAACGCTAAAAGAATTGAGCATAAACCCTGCTTTAATTGGAACAGCAGCAATAATGTCTTCATTTGGATTTATTCTATCAGTATGTGGATTTTATATTATTAAAGATAAAATGCGTGGTGGATTAGGTGAAAATTATGCTAATATATCGATGCTTTTTTTAATTATAAGTATTCCTGCAAAATTAGTCGAACTCGGATTAATATCAGTAGCAGCAGACACATCAGCAATATCATTTAATACTGCTGATAAAACAGCTGAAATATTATGGATAGCATCTCAAGGAGTTGGAACTATTTCTACTATTATTTTTTCTATTGGAATATTCATATTCGGTATTGGTATTTTATTTCAGAAAAATTACACCTTTATAATTCCTTTTCTATTAATTACAACTGGTATATCTGGAGTATTAGTGCCTGCAACTATAGGATATGACAGTTCAAATATGCTCATTATTTATATTTTATATTCAATAACCGCTATAATTACTGGTATTTTCACAATATTTAACTCAAAATATCAATAAATAAAATAATTTCTGTGATATATAGATATAAATAAATAAAATTTCATGAAGACAAATTCATGAATGAAAGGATAAAATGAGTAATTCAAAATTATCTGGCTTAGCTCTACTTCTTCCTGTTCCAGCTATGGTTTTATGGTTTATATATGGAGGCGCGATATTAGACGGAGCGGGACCAGACAAACCTGCAGAGTACATTGCTGCATTAGGAGCAAATGCTGCACCTGCAAAATATATTATGTGCATTGCAACTTTGTTTTTTTTAACTGCAATGGGTGCTTTGGGATACATAAAAAAGACTATGGAGGGTGGACCTGGCCACCATATAGCTAGTTTCGCATGGTTCCTTATAATAATAGGTGCCGCTGGGCAAATAGGCGAAACTGCATTTACGATTGCAGTTGCTGAAGCTGCAGAAAGTGCTGTTGCTGCTGGTACCGCCGCTGCTGCTGCTGCTGCTGCTGGAGCAGATGCTACTGCTGCTATGACTGCTGCTGCTACAAGTTCTGGCGTAGCTTCTAGTATGTACGCAGGCGCACAAAGTATAGGAGCTGTAGGAACTGGTTTCGCTATGATAGGTTTTATATTATTTGGCCTTGGTATATTTCAACAAAAGAACTTTAGTCCAATAATTGCAGGCTTAATAGCTATTAGCGGTATATTTACTTTGATAATGTGCTTAATTGATTATGAAAACCAATTAATAGGAATAGGGTTCATAGGTGTCACTCTTTCTTTTGCCTCATTAGGCGTAAGTCTACTACGATCAAAAGAATAAAATTTATTAATTATAGTTGCTGCTTCTTTTTATTTATCAATACATATAAAGGAGCAGTAACTAATAACAAAATTAAAATTACCGACGACATATATTCAAAGCGAATATTACTAAAATCATTTTTCAAATTATCTATAAAACTGGCAATGGGTAAATCTGTAAGTTTGTATTGAAAATCAGACCCCTTTTCTAGGCTTTTAACTTCAAAAATACTATATTCCTTTTTGTTGAATTCAATTATTTCAGGTGCCCCAAGTGAAATATCATCAATTTTCATAAATTCTGGTAAAATGAAAATCTTTAGAGAATCAATGCCATACGGTATAGATCTATTAAATATATAATCACTATCCTCATATGAAATTTCATAACTATATAAAATCTCATGTACTCCAGGGGGAATATTCGTCATCAAAGAAAAACCCAAATTAACTTGTAAAACCTGAGCTTGTAATAAATTAGAATCTACTTGCAAATTCTCCCAAGAGTTAGGCAAACTAAATCTAATAAGACTCATTGGATTATCATTTGGAGTATAAGTTAGGTCTGAAGAATTAGATATATTAACCATTTCTAAAATAGATATTTTCTTTGAAATTAAATCTACATCAGAAAACAAAATAGCATTACTAGAAATACTAATTATAGAATCATCAGTTACTGCATCATAGACAGATATATTAATACCGTTAATATCTTCCGGCTGAATAATATTACTGTAAATTACTCCTTGATATTCAACAAAAATTGAATACATCGTGCTTTCTGAATTTGTTAATTGATACTTAAAACTGAATTGTCCTTCTTCATCACTTAAAGTTTTTTGAGTCTCTAGAATTTCACCAGATAAATCACTTATATGTAAAAATATTTCCACACCTTCTACATTACTTCCATTCATTGTTTGATTAGTGACTTTTCCAGAAATATTTGATTCAGAATCTGCATAAATTTTAAATGCAAACAAATTACATAATAAAAATACAAATACAATTAATAACAGATATTCTAGAATATAGATATTATTTTTTCTTATCATCTGTTAAATCCATAATTTCATCAGCTTCAGAATTATATTTGTCTTTAAGCCAGATATAGTCTTTTTGACTTAAATTACCAATCGAATAATCAAAATCTGCTATTTCAATTCCCTTTGAAATACGTTCTAAATTGCCTTTTGCAATATTATTTACATCTTGTACATTAGATAAATTATCTTTTTCTTTTTTAGAATAAATTAACGGATACAAAATAGCTGCTGCAGGTATCAATGCAATAATTACAGATAGTATAATTACCATTTAAACCCTCCTTAACAACTTTATTCCGTAAATTGAACTGAATTTTTAGCTTTTCTCCTATATGGAAATAAGCTAAACAATGTACCAAATATAATCACTGGAGCAGAAACCCACATCCACCATATCATTGGATTTATTAATACTCTAAAAACCCCTGAACCATCATCTTCGAACTGTGACGGAACAATATAAAAATCTTCTTTAGGAGTACTCTTAATTGCCCCTCTTGTAGCCGCTATACGAAATTGTGGATAGAATGCTCTAAATGGTGTTAAAACACCTATTGATTTACCGTTAGATTCAACTTGAAAGTATGCTATTGATTCATCTCTGTCAGGATAATCTTCATTAGTATAATCAATATATTTGAAATTATAACCTCCAAATGTATTTGAATCACCGGGACTCATAGAAAAATCCTTTTGAGAGCTATAGAAAGAAGACCCAATGACTCCCACAGAAAACATTACTATCCCTATATGAACAATATAACCTCCATATCTTGGTCTATTTGCCCATAATAATTTAAAGAAAGCAAAGAAATATTGATCTCCTCCTCTATGCCGAAGTCTAACTCCACGTATCCATTCTTGTAGCAAATTTATAATTACTAGAGAACATATAGAAAATCCAATTAATGCTAGAGGATTTCTTATTCCTAATATAAATAGGAAAAATATACAAATAATAAAGCCAAAACTAGGAATTTTTAATATATTAATTAATTGATTAAAACTAGTTTTACGCCAAGGGATTATTGGTCCAATTGACATAAGAAATATTATCATTAAAAATAAAGGTCCATTCACTAGATCAAAATAAGGTTTTCCTACTGTTACAGTTTCACCACTTACAGATTCAGAGAAAACTGGATATATTGTTCCCCAAAGAGTAAAAAAAGCAATTAACAAAAATAGTATATTCTGACTAAGAAATATACTTTCTTTAGAAATAATTGAATCCAATTTTCTATCACTTGGCAATTGTTTTCTAAAAATAAAGATTACGACTATAGATGAAACCAATGTAGCAATCATAAAGAAAAGGAAAAGCCAACCTAAAGTTGAAGCTGCAAATGAATGCACTGATGGAACCGGACCACCTCGATTAATGAACATTCCTAATTGTGCTAATGTAAATCCAAGAACTACCAAAATTACATTCCACATCCTAAACATCCCACGATATTTTTGAACCATAATTGAATGTATAAATGCAGTCATTGCAAGCCAAGGCATCAAGCCTGAATTTTCAACAGGATCCCATGCCCAATATCCTCCCCAACCTAAAATAGTATAAGCCCACCATGAACCTAACATTAACCCAATTGTTAGCATTAACCATGAAATCATACCCCAAACTCTACCAATATCAACCCAATTATCATCAGACCCTTTCCCTGATAAAACTACACCCATAATTATTGCAAAAGGAATTGAAACTGATATTAAACCAGTCATTTGAACAGGAGGATGAATAAACATTCCGAAGTGAACCAATAGAGGATTAATACCTAATCCATCTGTAGGAATCATTTCTAATCTATCAAATGGGTTAGCAAATACTAAAATTACGAATATAAAAAAAGTCAACAATATACTTAAAATACATACAGTATAAGGTAAAGCATATTCCAATTTATTCCTTATACTAATAACTCCACACACTGATAAAACTGATAACAAAAAAGTTATAAATAATAACGAACCTGCATTACCTGCATATAAAGCTACCCAAGTATATGAAGAAGGCATAGAAAGATTACTATTTTCATATACATATTGAACTGAAAAATCATGTGTAACAAAAGCATAAATAATTGAAATAATTGAAATTAATAGAATTAATGGTACAGAGTACAATCCATATCTTGTGCTAATCATCAAATCAGATAATTTGAATTTAGCACCTAAAAATGAAACTACACTACAATAAATACTTACTATTAAAGCAATTAATATTGAAATATTACCTATTTCTACCATATAAATCCCATATCTAATATAATATTATTAATCATCTAAATTTTCACTGTTTTTAATACTTTTTAAAAAAATATATAATCCTATTATTGTAATAACCAAAACTGCTGGAGGCACAATCCATGCAATTAAATCAACTCCTGATTTCGGAGGTGTTGAAACAACACTAGCCCCATACCTTTCAATAAAGAAATTTTTAATTTGATCATCTGACCAGCCTTGCTCTACTTTTTCCTCAACGATACTTCTCATTTGCACAGCTAAAATGTTCTGAGATTGATCTATAGTTTCACTAGGACATACAGGACACATTATAGTTTTATTCAAATCTGCCGCTCTATTATCTTCCTGATAATTTGAACATGCTAATAAATAAATAAAAATATATAAAACTATAAATAATCTATAGTTAAATTCAAAATTAGTTTTAGTTAATTTTTTCTTGAGCATTAATATTATTATAACTTATAAATTATAAATTATAGTAATAACTCAAATGCGTAATATATAAGTCTCTGATATACTGAAACTACTTTTGAATTTAACTAATAATAAATATTAAAATGCAAACTATTTATGTAACATCTGAAAACAAACAAGAAGGCAAAACATCCTTCACAACTACTTTAGCTCATTACTTACTTACACAGGGACTTAATACAGCTATATTAAACCCTTTGTGCAATAAGGATGAAGAATCTATATACCAAAAACTTCTTAGTGAAAATGAAGATAAATATTCTGCCAATTACACTATAGTGACAAACAGTAAACTAGAAATAGATAATATAAAGAAAACTTATAATTCATTTTCAAAAAATAAAATTGATATTCTGTTAATTGATGGCAATAATTCTATATCAAAAGACAATATTAACCTAATAGTAACCAACCTAAATGCAAAGATAATTTTTCTTGCAAAATACAATTCTAAATTAAATGAGAAAAATTTTGATAAGTGGAATAAAGATTTTAACGAAAATATTTTCTTTATAATTAATAAAACATATAAATTTGCGACCCATCATGTAGAAACAGAACTCATGCCTAAATTAAAATCTAAAAACTTCTCCTGTTTTGGATATATCCCCGAAAATAAAATTTTATTAGGTACAACGCCGAATGAAATAGCAAAATTTATTGAAGGCGAAATAATAAACGAATATGACGATCAGAATCTATTAGTTGAAAATTTTCTAATTGGTGGCATGGGCATGGATCCTGCAGAATATCATTTTAATCAATATGAAAATAAATGCGTTATTGTTAGAGGAGACAGACCAGATATCCAAATGTCTGCGCTAAATTCTAACTGTTCATGCTTGATATTAACTAATAATATAAAACCTATAGAATATATACAAAATGAAGCAGATTTAGAAAAAATTCCAATTATGATAGTTAAAGAAAATACTGTAGATACTATAGAAAAACTAAATGGATTACATCAAAACACATTATTTGACCACAATTTGAAATTAAATAGATATTTAGAATTACTAAAATCTAATGTTAAATTAAATTCTTTATTTAGTAATAACAATTAAGATTAATTATAATAAAAAAGGTATCAGTACTATTGACACAAGTCTTAGCCACAATTAAACTACATTAAATAATTATAATTATTCTGGAGGTTCACATTGGTCACTGCAAAAAAAGAGAAAAACCTCGTAGTTATACAACTATCTGGAGGAAATGATTATTTAAATACTATAGTTCCATATAATCAGGGCTTATATTATGATTTAAGACCAAGTGTTAATATATCTGATGACTCAGTTTTACAAATAGACTCTAACTTTGGATTCAATCCAAATATGGGAGCAATTAAACGATTATGGGACCAAGGAAAAGTTGCAATAATTAACGGAATTGGATACCCACAACCAAACCGTTCTCATTTCCGATCTATGGATATTTGGCACACTGCAGAACCTGAAAAAATTGGAACCGAAGGATGGCTTGGCAGAGTAATTAGAGAAATAGACCCCAAAAAAGAAAATGTATTAACTGCAGTAAATTTTGGTAGAGGCTTACCTAGGGCATTAGGGTTACGTGGAGTCCCTGTTGCTTCAGTTGGAGATCTAGAAACTTATGGCCTATTCCCTGATATAGAAGATGAAAAATTAAGAAAATATGCTTTGGATGCTTTTGCAAAAATGTATGGTGGAGAAGTAAAAGATCCAGTAATGGACTTCCTAGGACAAACAGGCACAGATGCATTAAAAGGTGCTGATATATTAAGAACTGCTCCTGAAAAATATGATTCCACTATAGAATATGCTGCTAACCCTATGGCACAAAGCTTAAAGAGCGTAGCACAAGTTATGTTTGCAGACTTAGGCACAAGAATTTATTATACTCAACACGGTAGTTTTGACACTCATTCTGGAGAACTTGATACTCATGCAAAATTGTGGAATGAAGTTTCTGGCGCAGTTGGAGATTTTTATGATGACCTAAAAGAACATAATAAAGAAGATGAAGTAGTAATTTTTATATTTTCTGAATTTGGAAGACGCATTAAAGACAATGGCTCCGGCACCGATCATGGATCTGGTGGTGTAGCATTTGCTATTGGCGGAGATATTAAAGGCGGTATGTATGGAGAATATCCATCTTTACATGAAAAAGACCAATTAGATGGAGACTTACACTTCAATAATGACTTTAGGCAAACATATACTGATATATTAGAAGATTGGTTTAATATTGATGCCCCTGAAATTGTTAACGGTAAATTTAATAAATTTGGATTTATTAACCAATAATAACATTTCTAATAATTAATTTATTTCCAAAAAGATTGAGATAATTCACTTTAAATATGTCCATATTTACTAGAAATAGTAAATTCTGATGTCATGATATAGAAACTCTAAAAAGTAAAACATTCTGGAGTCATCTAAAAATTATGCGCATGTTAGTTGATTATATAGAACTAAACTTACCACAAAGTCTTAAAAACCATATAAACAGAACCTGCAAAATAGGCAAAGAATTATCTAAATTACATAAAGTTGATTTAAACAAAGTCACAATTGCGCTATTAGGACATGATTTATACAGAGCATACAATGATCAGGAACTTTTAGAAGAAGCATATAAAAATAAAATATATATTTCTAAAATTGAAAAAATATCGCCTATTTTACTTCATGGAAAACTTGCATCAATAAAAATGAAAAAAAAATTCAAAATAATTGATAATGAAATTCTACATTCAGTGAAGTGGCATACTAGTGGACACAAAAACATGAGTAAAGTATTTAAAGTAGTCTTCTTATCAGATAAAATTGACCCCGAAAAAATTAAAAAGAGTAAAGATCTTTGTCCAATAAATGAAATGGCTTATATAAACTTAGACCAAGCAATATTAATGTATCTCAATTATAATATTAAATTTAGAATAAACCAAAATGAACTAATCCATCCTTATACTATTCAAGCAAGAAATTCACTTCAAAAAGAAATAACCAAATTATAACCCATTATTTTTTATTTCTAAAACCTAGAATAAATGCAAGAGAAATTAATGAAAAAACAGCTAAGGTTAAAACAGCAGGTATTTGGCCCAACCCTAAAGTAGTAGATATAAACCCCCAGCTAAATGGACCAAATATGGATGCTAAGCGCCCAGTAACTGCGTGATAACCAAGGTATTGCCCAAGAGAATTTTTATTAGGTAATAAAGTAATCATATAAGGCCTATCAGATGCCCAAATTCCTGATATAACTATTCCAGTAATTATACCAATTAAGAACCATAGACTTTTATTTAATTCAAATAAAGGCATACATGCACATACTACTAATACTGCTGCCCAAATGCCCAAGACTATAACTAATGAGTTCTTTGCTCCTATTTTATCTACAATAAAACCCCATGCTATTGCACCTGGTATTGCAACTAAAACTCCCATAAACAATAACATCTGTACTTCAAATGCTGTAAATCCAGCAGCTCCTGTACCGAAAACAACTGCGAAAGTTTGTGCAGTGTAAAGTGAAGATGTAAACCAAAATCTAGAAAATAAAAATTTAGTTATTTCTTTAGAGTTTTTCAATTCTAACAAGGCATTTTTTATTCCTTGCAAGATATTTTTAATTTTAAACTGAAAGTATTTTCTTTGAAAATATTTTGGAGTCTCATCTTTATAACATAATAACAATGGTATAGAAAAAACAATGATACATAAAGTTATAGACTGAAAACCTCTTGCATAACCCCAATTTTCTACAACAAATATACCAATAAATATTGCTACTATTGCTCCTAGGTACCCAACACCAACACCTAGGCCATTTATTTTTCCCATATTTTCTTCAGATGAAATCTCGACTAGCATCGTTCCATATATTACATTAGCAATGTATACAGCAACAACCGCTATAGAAAATAATAATATACCTATATACAAATTAGTTGAACCTAATAGTGAAGTTGCTATTACACAGGCTAATATACCAATTATTACAAAAGGCAATCTTCTTGAAATATGGTCTGATATTTTCCCTATAAATGGAGTAACTACCATATTAATTAACATAGCTATAGATAAAGTGTAACCTACAGTAGCATCAGTACCATTTAACTCATTAAGTATCCAAAGAGGAAAAAGCATTCCAACGACACCGACAAAAAATGAAGTTACGCCTATATCAAAGACTATCCAAGAAACTATCACTTTTTTCTTATTCATGATATGCCTTGTTAGAATATTTTGAATTTATTTTTGTACTTTATTATCTATGAAAAAAAATTTTTTACTTTATATCCTATAAATTGATATTCACTCAAAGTATCTTTGTTAAGTAAAACAGTAGGTTTGGAAGTATCTCTATAATTTGAGCTCAAAGATAATCTTCCTAAAAATTCTACATCCACTTCTTTAGCCAATTCTTCTCCAGCACCTGAACCAAAAATATCTCCAGAAAAATTCTCTACTATACCCATTACATTTACTTTAAGCTTTTTAATCATATTAATCGATCTTTTAGCATCTATTTTGGCTAAATCTTGAGGAGTTGTAACAACTATAAATCCATCTATATCTATAGCTTGCATAATTGAAAGAGGAGCATCAGATGTTCCAGGAGGCAAATCAATAACTAAATAGTCTAATTCTCCCCATTGTGTCGATTGCAAAAATTGATTAATTGCATTATGAATCATTGGGCCTCTCCAAATAATAGCTTCTTCTTCATTTTCTTGAAAAAAACCCATCGACATTACTTTTACTCCAAAACGCTCAGGAGGAATCATTTTACGATCAGGACCAACTACTGGAGGTTCAGATATTTTCATAACATTAACTACATTTGGACAATCAACATCAACATCTAAAATACCTACTTTGGCTCCTTCATAAGCCAATGATGTTGCTAAATTTGCAGAAACAGTAGTTTTACCAACACCACCTTTTCCACTATAAACTCCAATTTTAAATTTTACTTTTGACAAGACTTCACTGATATTTCTTTTTTGTTCAAATTGACGCTTCATAGCTTCAATTTTGCTCTTAGCCTGTTGTGCTTGAGCCTTGTTCATTTGTGGACGTTCTGCCAAAATACGCTCCTTTAATTAGTTTCTAATATTATAAATATGATCAATCAAGACCAAGTTGTTTTTTGCCATCTTCTGTAATCATTTCAGGAGTCCATGGTGGTTCATAAACCATTTCAACATTTACGTCTTCTACATTTTCAAGTTCAGCAATTCTCCATTCTGCTTGCTGAGCAATATAAGGGCCCATACCACAACCAGCAAAAGTTAGGGTCATCTGTATAGAAACATCATTCTCAACTACATCTACATCATAAACTAATCCTAAATCAACTACATTCACAGGAATCTCTGGATCATATACATCTTTTAAAGCTTCTAAAACATCATCTCTAGTTACTACAATTGATTCACTCATAAATCACCTTTAATTAATAATTCATATATAACTATACTAATGTTTTAGTATATATGAGTCAATAAATCTTCTAGCTTCAAAACCTTAAAACCATTCTATTGTTATAAATATTCACTTATACTTCTTAAATCAGATATTTTATCTCGAAAAAGTGCAGCCTTTTCAAATTCCAAATCCTTGGCAGCCTTCTTCATATCTTTTTTCATATTACTTATTAAAGAATTAATTTCTTTTTTTGACATATTCGAATAATTGATTTCTTTATTATATTGAGAATTTTCTTTAACATTTGAAATACTCATTTTGTCTTGAATATCTTCATTAATATCACGAACATTTTTTAAAATACTCTTTGGGTCAATATTATATTTTTTATTATATTCCTTTTGTATTTCTCTTCTTCGATATGTTTCATCTATAGCCTTTTTCATAGAAACAGTTTGTCTGTCTGCATACATTAATACTTCACCATTAACATGCCTAGCTGCCCTCCCTATAGTTTGAATTAAAGAAGTTGTAGACCTCAGGTACCCTTCCTTATCAGCATCTAAAATTGCAACCAGGCTAACTTCAGGAAGATCCAAACCTTCTCTAAGTAAATTAATACCCACTACTACATCATAAATACCTAAGCGTAAATCTCTTAATATAGCACTCCTCTCTAAAGTATCTATTTCTGAATGTAAATAATGATTCTTTATATTAATTTCTTGTAAATATTCTGAAAGCTCTTCCGCCATTCTTTTAGTTAAGGTAGTAACTAAGCATCTTTCTTTTTTTTCTACTCTTAATCTAATCTCATTAATTAAATCATCAATCTGCCCTTTTGAAGGCCTAACATATATTTCAGGATCAATAATACCTGTAGGTCTTATAATTTGCTCTACCAATTGATCATTATTATCATATTCATAATTACTTGGAGTCGCAGATACATATACAACTTGATTAAGCCTATCTTTAAACTCTTCAAAATTTAAAGGCCTGTTATCTAAAGCAGAAGGCAACCTAAATCCAAAATCAACTAAAGTACGTTTTCTTGATTGATCACCTCCATACATAGCTCTAACTTGAGGTAAGGTTATATGAGATTCATCAACAAATAATAAAAAATCATCTTCAAAATAATCTAATAATGTATATGGAGTAGTCCCTGCATCTCTCCCATCTAAATATCTAGAATAATTCTCAATGCCTGAACAATATCCTGTTTCTCTCATCATTTCTAAATCAAAATTAGTTCTTGATTCAATTCTTTGTGCTTCCAAAAATTTACCGTCTTTTTCAAACGATATAACTGCCTGATTTAATTCATTTTCTATGCTATTAAAAGCATTGGATAGTTTTTCTTGTGGAGTTACAAAATGTTTTGCAGGAAATATATCTATAAATTCCAAATCATCTAATACATTTCCTTTAAAAGGGTCTATCGAAACAATCTTTTCAACATCATCTCCCCAAAATTCAATTCTAAAAGCTATATCTTCTTCGTATGCAGGAAATATTTCCATTGTATCTCCTCTAATTCTAAATTTACCTCGAGTAAAGTCAAAATCATTTCTCTCATACTGCATATCTATTAATTGTCTTGTTAATGCTTTTCTAGTTTTCAATTCGCCTTTTTTAATTGAAATCATAAAATTACGATATTCTTCAGGTGAACCAAGTCCAAAAATACAAGAAACTGATGCTACAATAATTGTATCTCTCCTAGTAAGTAATGCTCGCGTAGCAGAATGCCTTAATTTATCAAGAATTTCATTAATATCCGCATCTTTTTCAATAAAAGTATCTGTACTTGGAACATAAGCCTCAGGCTGGTAATAATCATAATAACTGACAAAATATTCTACAGAATTTTTAGGAAAATATTCTCTGAATTCTGTAGCTAACTGAGCTGCAAGAGTCTTATTATGTACCAATACCAAGGTTGGCTTTTGAACTTTTTCAATGACACAGGCCATAGTAAAAGTTTTTCCGCTACCGGTTGCACCAAGTAAAATTTGTTCTTTATAATTATCTTCTAAACCAGATACTAATTTTGATATGGCGCCGGGTTGATCTCCTGTTGGCTTGAAATCTGAAATTATTTTAAAAAGAGGCATAAGTCATTCTCTATTTTTAACTATCCAAATCATCTCTAAGCTAGACTCATTATATTGAGAACGATCAAAATCTCCATATAACTCTAATATTTCAAATCCACATAATTCTAATAAATGATGCATTTCCCATCTATAAATATACCTTAAATCAAAATCCCTATATATTCTATTATTTACTTCGTAGCCATTATCTATTTTATCTACAATAATTCTTGTATTAACAATTTGATTATATTGATCAAAAACATTCTTATTCCAAATAATATTTTTACTCTTGTTTACAGGGTCAATAACGTCTCTATAATGATATAAAACATCTTCATCTCTTATCATTTGATAAATGCTAGGAACAAATAAAGTTATAATTAATCTAGATTTAGAATTCAAATGCTTTTTTATATTTATCAATGTGGAAATTTGATCTTCAACTGTTAAAAGGCATTGAAACCCTCTAAACGGAATAATAATTTGAGAAAAAGTTTCATTCAATTTAAAATTTCTCATATCAGCATGTATTAAATTTATTTCAGGTTCATCTAATTTAAGCGCTTTGATTTTAGAAGATGTCTTTTCAAGCATTTTTTTACTTATATCTAAACCTGTAATATTTATGCCAGCTTTAGCTATAGGTATAGTAACTCTGCCTGTTCCACACCCTAGCTCTAATATTGGGCCTCCATAATTTATAGCTTCCTCAACAAAAAATGGAATGTCTTCTTCAACATATGAATATATTGAATCATATATTTCCGCCCAATCATCATAATATTTATCGTTAGAAACCATAGTAAAATTATTATTGCATTTCTAAGTATCTGAATTACTTAAGTTATTTAATGCACTACGTACTTTATCTTCTAATGTAACAGAATCAGAATAATCAATATTTAAAACAGCTTTTCTTATTTCAGACAATGTGTAGCCTAAAGACATTAAGGCATTTGTCAATTCTTCATCTGGGGAATTTTTATATTGTTGATCAGATAAATCGACCTTACCTTTTAACTCTAATATTATTCTACTAGCCATTTTTTTCCCAACACCTGGAACAACTGTAAAGGCATTTATATCGCCTAAATTGACTGCAGAAGATAACGAATCAGGAGATAAAATTGATAATAGATTTAAAGCCATTTTAGGACCAATCCCATTAATATTAATTAAAATCTCAAATGTCTTTCTTTCATCTTCAGTTAAAAATCCAAATAATGACATACTTCCTTCTCTTACTTGAAGAGAAGTAAAGAGTTCAATCTTACTACCTTTTGGATCTAATTGTGAAATATTTGATGTAGGAACCGCTATTCTAAATACAATACCGCCGACTGCCAAATCCAGCCATTCATCTCCAATATTTTGGATATTTCCTCTAATCATAGATATAAGTGATGTAACCATTATTTATCCTACATATATTCAGCAGTATTTAATACAGAAGAAAATTGCATAGTATTTATATGACATATTGCTACAGCCAAAGCATCAGTAGCATCTTCTTTTTCAATCCATGAATCTGGTAATTCTAATATTGATTTCACCATTTCATATACTTGCATTTTAGTACTTAAGCCATAATCTGTAACAGATTTTTTTATTTCAGTAGGCATATAATTAAAAAATTCCACACCTTGGCAACCTGCAATTATCATTGCAACAGATTGAGCTTGCCCAATAGCTATAGCAGTTTTTACATTGTTTGAAACAAAAGGTTGCTCTGCAGCAATTTCTATTGGTTTATATTTAATAGATATTTCCAATAATTTCTTATGCAATAAATCTAAACGTTGATGTATAGGCATATTTCTTGAAGCTTTTAATACTCCTGAATAAACTAAATTAAATTCACCATTAATATACTCAATAATACCTACACCCATTTTAAAAGTCCCAGGATCTATTCCTAATACTCTCAAAATCCCTCCTCAATATTATTTTATTTATATCAATTAGATCCTTGACCATATTTATCAAATATATCATCGGAAAAATCTGCATTAGAAAAAACTTTTTGAACATCTTCTAATTCTTCTAATCTATCTAAAAGCCTTAATGTTTGTAAAGCAGATTTATCATCCAAATAAATAGTATTAGTAGCTATCATATCTATCTCAGTTGAATTTATTTTAACATCAATTTCTTTTAACCTATTTATTATAGGTTCAATTTCAGACAACTCTGAATATATATTTAGTGTTGATTCATCTATGTTTTCCACATCATCAGCTCCCGCATCTATAGATATAAGAGTAATCTCTTCTAATGAATCTTTTTCTTCTGTAACAGAAATAACTCCTTTTTGCTCAAATTGCCATGATACTGCACCAGACTGAGCTAAATTACCTCCCATTTTTGTAAAAGTAGACCTAACATCTGAAACTGTTCTATTCTTGTTATCTGTTAAAGCATTTAAGAGTATTCCTACTCCTCCTGGTCCATACCCTTCATAAGTGCATTCTATCATTTGATCTGATTCATCCGAATTACCTGTGCCTTTTTTTATAGCACGATCAATGTTCGCTGCAGGCATATTATTATCTTTTGCTCTTTGGACAGCAATTCTAAGCCTGAAATTCATTTCAGGGTCCCCACCTCCAACTTTTGAAGCAATTATTATCTCTTTAGCAAGCTTGGTAAATAATTGACCTCTTCGAGCATCTGTTACTGCTTTCCCATGCTTTATAGTTGACCATTTAGAATGACCTGACAAAATTACACTCCTAGAACTTAAATATTAATCTATTTTATCAAATTTTCTATTATAAAATAATAAAGCTTCACCTTTATTTACATATAACTCATCTACCTGACCAATAAATAAAGTATGATCTCCAGCCACAAACTGATAAATAACATCGCAACTCATAGAAGCTAAACAATCTTCTAATAAGGGAGTGCCATTATTAGAAGATCTAAACAAATCTGACTTATCATTAGATTTATCTTCTGTTGGAGATGCATAATAGCGAGCAATATTTTCCTGTGTGTCTTTTAGAATATTAATACCATATTTTTTAATTTTATCAATATATTTAAATGAAGTTGAAGTATTAGACATAGATATAACTACTAACATGGGATCTAGTGAAACTGACATTATTCCATTAGCTGCCATTCCATGAATATCTCCATCAGGGCTAAGTGAACTAATTATTGAAACACCAGTTGGAAATTTACTCCAAGCATTTTTAAATAATTCAGAGTCAATCAAAATTTACCTCAAAATGATATTATATATATATAATAATACTATAACAAAAAAGATTATGCTTTAATCAAATATATATGAGTAAATTATCAAAATATGCAATTTGACACTATTAACTTTCATCTTTAAAATCAGGATATAATTCAAATTGTAATTTTTTGGTATAGGAGGGAAAATGGTTACAAGAGCTTATATTCTTATAGAAACCTCAGTTGGTAAAAACCGTGATGTTGGTTCTTCTTTACGAGAACTTCCAGGTATAGAAAAAGTAGATAATGTTACTGGTCCTTACGATATAATTGCTGTAGTTGAAGCTCCTGACCTAAATTCAATAGGAGACTTGGTAACTAGCAGGATCCATGTAATACCAGGTATCGTCCGCACTGTTACTTGTTTATCAGTTGGAACTTCATAAAAACCAAATCGCAACTAAGGAAAAATAATGGATTTTAAATTTAGTAAAGAAGACGAGTTATTCAGGCAAGAAGTCGCTGATTTTGTAGAAAAAGAATTACCCTGGGATTGGCGCAAAGAAAAGATAGATTCAGAAGACCCTAAAGATAGACCAAAAGTAACAGAATTCAAAAAAAAATTAGCTAAAAAGGGCTGGCTAACTATGGCCTGGCCTAAAGAATATGGGGGCCAAGCAGCACCACATATTCAACAGCTAATATTTAATGAAGAAATGGCATATAGAGGTATACCTGCAATAGATGCCGGTATAAGCCAAGTAGGCCCAATAATTATGCTTTTTGGGACCGATGAACAAAAAAAATATTTCTTACCTAAAATATCAAATGCTGAAATAGACTGGACGCAAGGTTATTCAGAGCCTGATGCCGGATCTGATTTAGCTGGATTACAAACTAGAGCAATTGAAGATGGTGATGATTTCTTAGTGACAGGATCAAAAATATGGAATGGAGCTCATTCTGGTGCTTCTTGGATGTTTATGCTTGTTCGCACTGACCCAGATGCACCAAAACATAGAGGAATAAGTTTCCTAGTATCTGAGATGAATTCAGAAGGAATAACTGTTGAAAAAATTCCTATGATGTGGGATCACAGTCGAGCATTAATAACATTGGAAAATGTTAGGGTTCCTAAAAAAAACCTTATTGGAGAACTCAACAGAGGGTGGTATGTTGGAGCAGCATTATTAGATTTTGAAAGATCAGGGATATCATACGCCTCTAGTGCCTCAAAGCTCATTAAAGAATTAGTTAAATACTGCAAACAAACTCATCGAAATGGCAAGTTACTATCAGAAGACCCAATAATTAGAAATGAATTAGCAACTATGGCTGTAGAAATAGAAACTGCAAAAATGATGGCATATAGTGTTGCATGGATGCAAAGTAAATCAGATATCCCCAATAAAGAAGCCTCTATATCTAAAGCTTTTGGATCTGAAATGGTAGTAAGGCTAGTAAACATTGGAATGAAAATATTAGGTAGTCACGGAGAATTAGAACCTGATTCAAAAATTGCACCTCTAAGAGGAGTTATTGAACAACTTTATATGTCTTCTCCAGCCTCAGCTACTGCTGCAGGATCATCTGAAATCCAAAGAAATATAATTGCAACGCGTGGATTAGGATTACCTAGAGGATAAGTAATTAAATAAAATTAAGTTTAAGGAAATTTATATGGAATTAGGACTTAACGAAACTCAACAAATGTTAAAAAATAGTGCACGTGAATTCTTAGTAACTGAATGCCCTGACACATATGTTAGAGCTATGGAAAATGACGAGTCAGGTTATGCAACAGAAATATGGGATAAAATAGCTGATCAAGGATGGATTGGATTAATGTTTCCAGAAACTTATGGAGGCTTTGGATTATCATTTCTAGACCTTACAATATTATTAGAAGAAATGGGTAGAGTAATGTTTCCTGGCCCGTTTTTTTCAACAGTAATTGGTGGAGGATTAACATTATTAATTGCTGGAAATGAACAACAAAAACAAAATTTTATACCTAAATTATGTGAAGGTCAATTAATAATTTCATTAGCAGTCAATGAGTCTAATAGCTATTGGAATCAAGAAAGTATAAAGACTGTTTCAAAGAAATCTGGAGATAAATATATAATTAATGGATCAAAATCTTTTGTAGATAATGCACACATTTCAGACTATATTATAATTGCAGCTAAAACAAGTGATTCTAATAATGACATCTCATTATTTATAGCACCATCAAAATCAGAAGGAATAAAACAAACCCTGCATAAAACAATTGGCTCAGACAAAAAATCTGAAATATCAATTTCCAACCTTGAACTCGACGAAGATTCACTAATAGGAGAGTTAAACCAAGGATGGACTTATATCAAAAAAATCCAAGAATTTGGAGCAGTAGGAAAATGCGCAGAAATGTCAGGTGGAAGCCAGGAAGTACTAGATATGACTGTAGAATATGCTAAGCAGCGTATACAATTTGGAAGACCAATTGGGAGCTTTCAAGCTATTCAACATCATTGTGCAAATATGGCAATAGATGTTGAAGGAATTAAATACTTGACTCATCAAGCATCTTGGAAAATATCTGAAGGATTAGATTCTAAGAGAGAAATAGCAATTGCAAAAGCCTGGTCGAGCGACGCATATCAGCGCATCTGTGCCTTAGGGCAGGTATGCCACGGTGCCATAGGATATACAAAGGAACATAATATGCAGATGTATACAAGACGTGCAAAATCAGCAGAACTTGCTTATGGAGACTCACAATATCATCTGCAAAATATAGAAAATATAATTGGATTTTAATATCTAATTCTGAAATATGTCTACAAAAAACATAAAACTTTCGATTGAAAATAATATAGCTACTATTTATTTTAATCGCCCAGACCAGCATAACGTCATTAACTATGATGGCTGGTTAAAGCTAAAAAATACAGTAGAAAAAATTCAAATAAATAAAGATATTAAAGTATTAATATTACGTGGAGAAGGAAATAAGTCATTCTCTGCAGGAGCAGACATAAAAGAATTTTCTTTATCTAGAAACAATTCAAATCAAGCCAAAAAATATTCTAAAGCTTTTGACGGATCAATGGATGCTATTGAAAAATTACAAATTCCCACAATATCAATGATTCAAGGTTTTTGTATTGGCGGCGGTTGTGAATTGTCAACCGCAACAGATATAAGAATTGCTACTGAGAACAGTAAATTTGGTGTTCCTGTAGCTAAACTAGGAATTTCGATAGGATATCGTGAAATGAGAAGGTTAATAAATTTAATTGGTCCAGGAAACACTTCATACATATTATTGAGTGGAAAAATATTAGATGCTAAAGAAGCACTAAATATGGGATTAATAACACTTATAAAAAATTCATCGGAAATAGAACAGTTTACATATAATTTAGCTAAAAATATATCTGAATTAGCGCCATTATCTCATATACAGCATAAAGAAATTTTAAAAAAAGTATTAAAAGATCCAAGTTTAGAAAATTTAACAGATAATGAAAGAAATTTCCCTTTTGAAATATTTGACAGTCATGATTTTAATATTGGAAGAAAAGCCTTTATCAACAAAAAGGCCCCTAAATTTAAAGGTAATTAGTATTTTTACTTAATCCGAACTAATACCTCTCTAGTAAGTCTTACAAAATTATCAATATCATTTTCTTCAGTTAAAACATTTAGTGCTCCAGCAGTTTGACCTTGCAATAAAACCCCCTCATTTAACAAACCAGTAAAAAGCATTCTCCTCATTAATTTATCAGATTCAAATGTAGATCTGTAATCTTTAATAGGTTCATTACGAAAATGTATTCCAAATAATGAACCTATACCAGATATTATTACTGGTATTTCTAGTTCAGAAAAAACTGCTCTTAATTTTTGTCTTAATGTTTCACCTAAATTATTTAAACTATTATAAGTATCTGGAGTTAAATGTTTCATTGTTTCTAGCCCAGCTACTAATGTCATAGGATTTCCATTGAAAGTACCGGAGTGTGGAATGACAGCTTTCCCTTCTGACTGGTCATATAATGACATTATTTCCTCTCTTCCTCCAAATGCGCCTACAGGTAATCCCCCTCCAATTATCTTACCCATAGCTGTTAAATCAGGTATTACTCCAAAATGCTGCTGAGCTCCTCCTGAAGAAATTCTTAAACTCTGTACTTCATCAAATACTAATAATATTCCTAATTCTTCAGTTATGTTCCGAATACCTGTTAAAAAATCTAAATCTAATGGTGTATAACCAAAAGAAGAAATTACTGGCTCCATAATTACACATGCTAAACTGTCTTTATATTCTCTAAGCTTACTCTCACATACATCCAAATTATTGAAAGGAAGGATGACTACATCATTCAATATTCCTTCTGGCTGACCTATGTAACCACGCACAGGATCAATATCATCAGTAAGATCATTTACGGCAGGATTAACACTTATTGCAACAGACTCATGAGCCCCATGATACCCTCCTTCAAATTTAGCTATTTTATTTTTTTTTGTAAAAGCTCTTGCTGCCCTAATAGCTAAAAGAGTAGCTTCAGTACCAGAGTTAGTAAATCTTACAGTATCTAAAGAAGGAATCCTTTCACAAAGTACTTCAGATAGATTTATCAAATCCTCTACTGGACCACTGAAAGCAGTCCCTTTACTTGCTTGGTATTTTAACCTTTCTACTATCCCTGGATGAGAATGTCCTAAAATTAAACTTGTAGCATTAATAACAAAATCTAAATACTCATTTCCATCTACATCATATATATAATGTCCTTTTCCATAATCTATAAATATTGGATAAGGATCAAAGTATTGTGCTTCTCTTGTGCTTCCACCAGGTAAATATTTTGAAGCTTTTTCTTGTAATATTCTGGATTTTTTAGTATTTGATAAATACCTATCAATTTCTATATTTAATTTATTGGATTCCATAAAAGTCTCCTGTATATAATAAAACTTGATTAATTACGAACCACTTTTTTTAGATAAATTTAAAACATCATTTAAACTACCTGACCTGAAACCATCCAAGTCAATAGTAACATATAAATAACCTAAAGACTTTAAATAATCATTAATTTTTTTTCTACAATTCTCATCAAATAAATTACTGAACTCTTTTTGAGTGATTTCAATTCTCGCTATTTTATCATGATGTCTTACTCTAACTTGATTGAACCCTTGTTGATGTAAATACTCTTCAGCTTTTTCAATTTGATTCAAAGAATTTACTGAAACTTTAGTCCCATATGGAATACGAGAAGATAAACAAGCTTGAGCTGGTTTATCCCAAGTAGGCAAACCAATTAATTTTGACAAATCACGTATTTCTTTTTTAGTTAGAGACACCTCAGCTAAAGGGCTATATACAGTATGGTCTTTAGCTGCAATTAATCCAGGTCTGTGATCTCCTAAATCATCAAAATTTGTACCATTAACAATAAATTTAAAACCTTTATTGAGTAATATAGACTTTAAATGCACATATAATTCGTCTTTACAAAAATAGCATCTATTTGAATTATTCTTAATATAATCTTCACGCATTAATTCTTGAGTCTTTATCACAGTATATGGAATTTTAAACTTTTTTACATGTTCTATAGCATAGTCTAATTCAGACTTGGGTAAACTTGGAGAATCAGCAATTACAGCTACCATATTATTTCCTAATGCATAATTAGATATTACAGCTAAAAAAGTACTATCAACTCCACCAGAATAGGCTAAAACCAATGAATTCATTTCAGAGATTTTTTTTACCAATAAATTTAATTTCTTATGTTTCTTTAAATTAGTTTGTATAATAAGGTTGTGGTTCACAACATGCTCCAGATAATCATATAAAACGGAAAAGGTCAGGGCAGATATATTGTTGAGATTAGCATTAAGAAAAAATATTGTCAATTATAAATCAATATTGCTTTTTTTACTAATATTGATATATTTTTAAACTAAATAATTTAATTTACAATTCTATAGAATTAAAATATTAATTGACAAGGAAAAAAATGGAAATTTTACCAAATATATATCAAATAAAAACAGGTGGAGAGAACATTCCAGGACTTTATGCTCCTAACGTATTTTTTATACTTGGAACTGAAAAAGCAGTATTTATCGATACAGCTTATGGACAAAACGATGAAATTAATTCATATATAAAATTATGGGAAGAAAAGCTAAAACCTGAAGTATCTGCGATTATTCTTACACATAGACATGATGACCATATAGGCGGAGCTTTAAAATTAAATAAAGCTACAAATGGGCCATTAATTTGCGGAGAACAAGAAATTCCATATATATCTAAATCTTTAACTGGCATTAGATCACTTACTGGAGCCAAAGATGGAGATAAATTCAATTTAGGAAACTTAACTTTAGAAATAATTGAAACTCCTGGGCATACATCTGGGAGTATATGTATCTTCTTACATGAACAAAAAATACTTTTTACTGGCGACACAGTTCTAGGTGGAACTACTACGGCTATTAGCCCAGGGCAAGGGAGCATGGCAGATTATATTGATTCCCTAAATAAGCTTATTGAATATAATTCATTATACATTTGCCCAGGTCATGGAAACCTAATTAATGATCCACAAAAAAAACTAAAAAACATTATAAAACAAAGAATTAATCGGGAAGACCAAATTATTAAAGTTTTAGAAAAAGGAAGTGCTTCTGCTGAAGATATGTTTTTACAGATGTATAAAAGACTAGATGAAAGATTACATCAATCCGCGATAGGACAAATAAAGTCCCACTTGATAAAATTGAAAAATGAAGGAAAAATATCTACTACAAATGATGTAGATTATTCAATCGAAAGGAAATCATGAATAAAGAACAATTTCAGTTATTCCCAATAAAAACTGATATAAATAAACTAGACCACCTGTCAATAGGAGGATGTGACACAAATGAACTTGTTAAGGAATTTGGAACTCCTTTATATATTTATGACGAATTTACTCTAACTGAAATGTGCAAAAATTTTTCAAAAGAATTTAAGTCAAGATATCCAAACACTGAAATTGTATATGCCTCTAAAGCTTTTTCAAACTTATCTATATTTAAAATATTAGAGCATCAAGGTTTAGGTTTAGATGTTGTTTCAGGAGGAGAACTTGCATTAGCTGAATCGATAAATTTCCCAAATAAAAAAATATACTTCCATGGAAATAACAAAACTAGAAAAGAACTTAAACAAGCGCTAATATATCAAGTAGGAAAAATAGTCGTAGATAATTTTTATGAATTAAATCTACTAAATGAGCTAGCTAAAGACTTAAAGATTACTCAAGACATTACTCTAAGGCTATCTCCAGGAATTGATCCTCATACTCATACTTATACAACTACAGGGACATTAGATAGTAAATTTGGCTTTTCTCTTGAAACTGGAGATGCTGCTAAAGCATTTGATACTGCTAACCGTATGTCTAACTTACAACTTACTGGGATCCATTTTCACTTAGGATCTCCTATTTTTGAGCTAGAACCATATGCGGTGGCAATTGATAAGGTACTAGAATTTATATCTAAATTGGAATTAGACAATCAAAAACAAAATTTACTAGAATTTAGTCCAGGTGGTGGTTTTGCAATAGGGTATATTGAAAAAGAACTCCCGCCTCCAATAAGTAGCTATGCTGAAACAATAACTAAAGCTTTAAAAGATGGATGTTCAAAATATGGATTAGCTCAACCTAAACTAGTTATAGAACCAGGAAGATCAATAATTGGCAGGGCTGGAATAGCTTTATATAAAACAGGCTCAATTAAAGTCATTCCCAATGTACGTAAATATATATCTGTTGATGGAGGCATGGGTGATAATATTAGACCTGCATTATATGATTCCAAATACCATGCAGTCGTCGCAAACAGAATGTCAGATACACGAAAAGATATTATAACTATTGCTGGGAAATTTTGTGAATCCGGCGACATCCTTGTCAAAGACATAAATATGCCAATAATTAATCCGGAAGATATTATAGCTATACCTGCATCAGGAGCTTATAATTCAGCTATGTCAAGCAATTATAATATGAATCCCAGGCCACCAATATTATTAGTTAATGAAGGAAAGGCTAAATTGATTCGTAGAGGAGAAACTTATAAGGACTTAATTCAGTATGATATTGTATAGTTATATTTCTATTACTTACAATTATCTTACAAATTGACATAAAAATAATTTGAGTGTAATAATTTTTTCTACCTCTTATAAAAAAAATAAAATTTTTAAATCCATAATACCTTACTTAATATTAATCAATATTTCCGTATGGATTTTATTAGAGTTATTTGGTAATTCAAAGAATTCAACTGATTTAATAAAATTTGGCGCCTTATTTGGCCCTTTCGTATCTGAAGGAGAATATTGGAGATTATTTTTATCCATATTCATACACGTTGGAATAATCCATCTATTATTTAACCAATTAGCTATTCTAATATTTGTTCGGTTAAATGAAAATGAATTTAATAATTTAAAATTATTAACTATTTATATATTTTCTGGTCTATTTGCAAACCTACTAAGCTACTATATGACTCCATTTAATATATCTGCTGGATCAAGTGGAGCTATATTTGGGATGGCAGGTTCATACCTGTCATCTTTATTATTTAAAAAACCTAAAAATCCAATTGAAAACAAAGAAAATTTATTAGGAATATCAATAATTATATTAGTAAATTTATTTTATGGACTTATAGACTCTAACATTGATAACTGGGCTCATATAGGTGGATTGATAAGTGGATTTATTATCGGTTTATTTCTTTTAAAAATTTTTAATTCTAATTCATCATTAGACAGAAATAAAAAATCAATTAAAATAATTTTTTTTATTACAATTTCAATGTTAATATTATTGTCAAATATATATATAAGATCATCTGATTTAAAAAAGAATGTATTAACTCATATTTTTTCTGCAGAAATACATGCAAAAAATGATAACAATGAGAAAGCATTGAAAGAATTAATTATTGCTAAAGAAATAGCAACTAAAAACAAAGATTTAAATACTTTAAACGATATAAAAAATTTAATACAATCTCTAAATCAAATAGAAAAATAAATATTTTGAATACTTTAATGACAAATTTCAAACTAGGAATACTCGCATCTAATCACGGCTCCAATCTACAAGCTATAATAGATGCTTGTGATTCAGGAATAATTCAGGCAGAAGTTTCAATTGTAATTAGCAATAACTCTAAATCAATGGCATTAAAAAGATCGAATAAAAAAAACATTCCCAGTTTTCATATAAGCAACCACACTCATCCAGATCCCCATTTACAGGATATTGCAATAAATAAAACTCTTAAAGACCACAATGTAAATTTAGTTATATTAGCAGGTTATATGAAAAAATTAGGTCCTCTAGTACTTAAGCATTACAAACGAAAAATAATAAACATTCATCCATCTTTACTTCCAAAATATGGAGGTAAAGGAATGTACGGAATGCTTGTTCACAGAGAAGTAATTAAATCAAAAGAAAAAATAACTGGAATTAGTATACATATAGTAGAAGAAGAATATGACTCAGGTCCAATAATAGACCAAATAAAAATACCAATTGATAAAAATGAAAATGCAGAATCTTTAAGTAAAAAAATTTCACAAATTGAGCATGATTTTTATGTAAAAACTATTGGAGAAATTATAACAGGCCAAATTGACTTAAATAGTTATTATAATTAACTATGCAGTTTTTTGCTCAGATGAGTATGTAAATAAATTAACACCTTTTTTAGATAACAAGCTAACTTTTGTATTCACCCCGTTATCATCAACATCTACGTTACATTTTAAAACATTTTTAAAGCTAGGTAATTCATACATAACATCTATTAATGACTGCTCTATAATTGATCTTAGAGCTCTAGCACCAGTATTATAAGTTAATGCTTGCTCAGAAATTAAATCTAAGGCGGCATCAGTAAAAATCAATTCTACATTTTCAATCTCAAATAATTTTTGATATTGTTTTACAATCGCATTTTTTGGTTCAGTTAATACTTTAATTAAATCTGCTTTATCTAAAGGGCTTAAGCTTGTAATAATTGGGAATCTTCCAATAAATTCTGGAATAAAACCATAATTCAAAAGATCGTCAAAATTAACATGCCTAAATAAATCATTTTTATTTGATGTATTCAGCCTGTTTCTTAATGATCCTTGCTTAAATCCAATAGATTGAGCATCTTTAAATACTCTACGTTCAATTATCTCAGATAAATCTTCAAATGCCCCGCCGCAAATAAATAATATATCATCGGTCCGAATATTTAAAAATTCTTGGTGAGGATGCTTCCTTCCTCCTTGTGGAGGTATACTTGCTAAACAACCTTCAATTATTTTTAATAATGCTTGCTGAACACCTTCTCCAGAAACATCTCTAGTGATAGATGGATTAGAGCTTTTCCTTGCAATTTTATCTATCTCATCAATATATATAATTCCTTTTTCAGCCTTAGATATATCATAGTCAGCAGCCTGAATTAACCTTAGTAATATATTCTCAACATCTTCACCAACATATCCTGCTTCAGTAAGAGATGTTGCATCAACAATACAAAATGGAACATCCAAAATCTTTGCTAAATTTTGCGCTAGATAAGTTTTCCCTGAACCAGAAGGCCCTGCTAACAAAATATTTGATTTTTGCAATTCTACATCGTTAACATCAACTTTAGACAACAATCTTTTATAGTGATTATAAACAGCAACACTCAAGATTTTTTTTGCACTGTTCTGGCCAATAGTATATTCGTCTAATTTTTTAAATATATCTTTTGGAGTTAAAGAATCTAAACTTGAATCAGGTAAACCATCTTGATTATCTGGGTTTAAATCTTCCGAAATCATTTGGTCGCAAAGTAATATACATTCATCACATATAAATACTCCATTGGGCCCAGCAATTAATCTACGAACATCACTTTGAGGCTTAGCACAAAAAGAACACAAATAATTATTTAAGGATTTATCATTAGAAGACATAAAAATTTATTTTTTCTTAGTTGTTTTTTTTGTATTTATTTTCTTAGCCTTAGATTCCGCAAGTTTAGGAGATTCAAGAACTTGATCTACCAAGCCATATTCTTTAGCTTGCTCTGCACTTAAATAATAATCCCTATCAGTATCTAGTGCAATTTTATCGTAAGATTGCCCAGAGTTTTTAGAAAGTATATTTCTAATTGTTTCCTGCAATCTAAGTATCTCTTTTGCTTGTATTTCTATATCTGAAGCTTGTCCCTGAGCTCCACCCATAGGCTGATGCATATGAATAGTAGAATTAGGTAAAGCAAACCTTTTCCCAGGTTCTCCTGCAGATAAAATAACTGTTCCCATACTAGCTGCCATACCAACACATATAGTCGATATCTTAGGTCGAACTAAATTCATAGTATCGATTATTGCAAGTCCAGCAGTAATAACTCCCCCAGGACTACTTATATATATACTTATATCTCGATCTGGATCTTCTCTATCAAGAAATAGCAGTTGAGCAATTATATTATTTCCAACTTGATCATTAATTGGAGTACCTAAGAATACTATCCTTTCTTTTAATAAAAGAGAATATATATCATAAGCTCTTTCTCCTCTGGCTCCACTTTCTACTACCATAGGAATTAAATTTTCGATTGGTTGCTGCTGATGCATCATTTTTTAAATATCTCCTTCAACAAGTTATTTATAATTACCTTCACTAATATTTTTTAATATATCCAAAGACTTTTCTGACAAAATCATTCTTTCAATTTCATCTATTTGATTTTGAGGTAATTTTTTTTGTTTTTTTGAATTATTTGTACTATTATACAACTTCGATTTCTCTTCAATCTCTTCTTTTGAAGCTTCAACATTTTCTAATTCTGCTAATTTATTCATAGAAAAAGACCTTTTCAACCTCAACTCTGCACCTTTAGCTGACTCAGTACGAACTTCTTCTTGCGTTTTACCAATTGATTGAAGGTAATCTTCTGTTTTGATACCCATTTGAGATAACATCCTGTCTTGCTCACTAACCATATGATTAATCTCATTTTCCAATAAAACAGGTGACAACTCAATTGTAGCTTGATCCATTAATTTAGTTAAAATTTCTTCAGTGTACTCTTGATCATATTGAGATTCTTTTTCTTTAATTATATCTGATTTTATTTTATCACTAAGAATTTCAAGGTTTTCAAAACCTTCACCATATGATTTAGCAAATTCATCGTTTATTTCAGGTAAAACCATTTGCTTTATTTCTAATACATTAATGTTAAATTTCGACTTTTTACCTACTATTTCTTTATCCGGAAAATTTTCAGCAATTTTGACACTAAATTCTTTTTGTTGATTCTTCTCCGTTCCTATAATATTCTCTAAAAAATCTTCACTAGGAAAAGTAATTTTCTCATCCAAAGCGAAAGCGACTCCTTTTTGATCTATAATTACTTTTTCCTTATATACTCCTTTAATATCAGCAGTGACTGTATCTCCCATTTCAATAGGCCTATCTACAGGTTCCCATACACCCATACCCTTACTTAAATCTAATAATCTAGCATCAATATCATCTTGATTCACATCAACTTCTTTTTTTTCAACTCTTATAGATTTATAATCACCTAAATCTACATTAGGCTTCAATGGCACAGTAGCTTCAATTGTAATTGGATCTAATTTGTTAACAGCAACATCAGGTAAACCAATAGCATCTAAAGATTGTTTATCAATTGCCTTAGTAATAACATCTTGGACCAAATAATCAATTACTTCCCTTATTAAACCTTCACGCGTTACTAGATTTTCTACAACATGCATAGGAGCCTTACCTTTACGAAAACCTGGTATAGATAATCTGCCAACCATTTTTTTATATCCTAATTTAACATATTGACCTAAATCTTCTTCTTCTAATTCAATTTTTAAAACAACTTGGCTTTGTTTAATTTCTTCTTGATTAATTATCAATATAAGCTCCTAAATATAAGTTCACATATTAATTATAGCATGAAGAAATTGAAGCAAAAAGGATTAAATAGTTATATAATTATGGATAACTAAAATTATATTTAACTAATACATAGTTAATCACAACATACAATCACAAAAGACAATTTATGAATAATAAATATGAAAAAGAAATAGAAGAAATTTTAAAAAAATCAAATACTCCTCTGTTTAAAAAGAAAAAAACTAATTATAATTTAAGAAATATATCTCGTTATATTAATAATTTCATTAAAAAAGATTTTGCCAAGCTAATATTAGTAGTATTATCTATAACAATTCTAATGTTGTTTATACCTTTTTGGGCAATTGTTACTTTTATAATCATTCTCTTTCCTATTATTTTTATAAAAAAAAATTTTCTAGAAAATTTAAATAATAATAGACAAGAAAAACGCTGGAGAGGCCAAATAATAGAAGAAGGGGAAACTCCTTGGTGGAAAAAAATTTTTAATTCTTAATGAATCTAGGCTTTAGACTGCACATTCTCCTTCACCACGTTCCAGTTTATATTTAATAGACCTATCCCAATCTATATAAGTTGCAATTGTATCTTTATTTAATTCTGGCAAATCCTTAAATCCAGCTAAGACCTTATCAAAAGATTCAACTCCAGCTCTATCTACAAAACTTGTAAATTCTTCACCTTCATTACGATTGCTCTTATAATATATAAGCATTGCATTAACAGCCGAAGGAACCATTTTTGCAGGTATTTTTGTTTTTGTTCTTAATCCGATCCTAGTGCTGCCTTGATAAGAGCCCCCTATAAAAACTTCATATGCTGGAACTTGCCCTCCTGGAGCTTTTGCAACGGCTCCATGAAAACCTATATCAGCAATATGATGCTGGCCACATCCATTAGGACACCCACTCATTTTTACATGCATTTTACTAATTAAAGGATCATTTTTTAAAGATTGCTGAGAAACAATCTCTTTCATCGCATTACCTAGGCCCATCGAAGAAGTAATTCCCATTTTACAACTATCAGTACCTGGGCATGAAACCACATCAGTAATAGTATGAGCCCCATCATCTGCTAAGCTAATTGATTTTAAAATATTCCATACTTCTTGCAATGCAGCTTCAGGAACCCATCTGAAAGCTAAGTTCTGCTGTTGTGTTATTCGAGCACGGCCTCCTGCATATTTTCTAGAAATATTAGCTAATTCATGAAATTGATTAGGATTTAAGTCTCCTAAAGGCACCTTTACAGTTACAACTTTATAACCTTGCTGCCTTTGAGAGTTAACATTAGTTGATAGCCATTCTTTATATTCATCTGTCATTTCAATATCAGCATAAATTCGATCTAAACTAGGAGCATCTGATTCCTCGTCATCAATAAATAACAAAGAAGTAGGATCAAAAGATCTCTGTGCCCAAGGCTCTTCTAATTCTAATTCAACCATATTTCTAAATTCATCAATCCCAATTCTATCAATTAAAAATTTAATCCTAGCTTTCATTCTGTTTTTTCTAAGCTCATCAGAGCAATGAAAAACTCTAAGCACAGCCTCAGTAATTTTTAGATATTCATTTACAGATACAAAATCATATAAAACAGGGGCAATTCTAGGCATTATAGAAGTACCTCCACCAACAACCATTTGAAAACCTTTTTCACCTTGTTTCAATTTCGGTATAAAACCTACATCATGTATAGAAACTATTGAGCAATCCTTTTCACAATCTGAAAAAGCCGTTTTGATTTTCCTAGGTAGAGCTTGAGTAAACGGATGCCTTACAAAATATCTAGCATATGCTGCAGCATATGGAGTCACATCAAATGGTTCAACTTCACATACACCTGCCATAAAACATCCAGTAACATTTCGTACAGTATTGCCACAAGCTTCTCTTGTACTTAATCCAACCTCACCAATTAAACGTAATATATCCGGTGTGTCTTTAAGAGGGATATGATGAAATTGAAAATTTTCTCTAGTTGTAATATGTCCTTTCTTTAGAGGAGCATATTTTTCAGCAACTTCACCTAAAACATCTAATTGATCAGCAGATAATCCTCCAAAAGGAGCTTTAATTCTTAACATATGGACATCAGCCTGTCTTTGTCCATAAACGCCATGCCTAAGTCTGAAAGCCATAAAATCTACAGGATTCCATTTCCCTTCTCTAAATTTTCCAACCTGTTCTTCAAAATCATCGAATTCTTCAGTCAATATGTCTATGACTGCAGGGTTTTTAACTATATTATCTTCCTTATTCATAAAAACTAAAACCTCTTATATAATATATTCAAGAAAAACACTACTTTAAAACTAATGTATATATAATACCATTAAAAACCCTTAAAAAATGCATATTTCTAAAAACTTCATAAAAACAATTTTATTATCTACTATATTTATAGTTATAACTTTTATAATTGCAATAATATTTTATAATAATGAAAATTCAGATATTTTAAACAGTTCTATAGGAAAGATATCTAGTAGAACATCTTCTTATATTACAAATTTTCATTTAATTACCTCAATGGGTTTTGCTTTTGTAGCAGGAGTAGCTGCTGCATTTAACCCTTGCGGTTTTGTTATGCTACCAGCTTATATCGGCTTATATTTAAAAATAAATGAAAACCAAGCAATCTCAAAAAAATTATCTAATGCATTAATTGTCAGCTTGAGTATGACAATGGGTTTTACAATATTATTTGCATTATTTGCATTTATCATAGGATTAGGGGCAAAAACTATAATTTACTCTATGCTCCCTTGGATGGGAATATCAATCGGAGTATTACTTATTATTTTTGGCTCATCTATATTAACAGGAAATAATTTATACACAAATATTTTTACTAACATTGCGCAAAAAACAAACATTAAAAATGAAGAAAATATAAAAACTTATTTTATGTTTGGGTTAAGTTATGGAATTGTATCTTTAAGCTGCACTTTCCCAATTTTTTTAGCAGTTATAGGAAGTGCATTGAACTCAAATAAAATAATGCACCAATTCACTCAATTTATGCTTTATTCTGCAGGTATGAGCTTAGTAATAATAACGATTACATTTTCAATGACTATATTTAAAATAGATATTAATAGCAAATTACAAAATTTGTCTATATATATTAATAAAATCAGTACCTGGTTAATTATTTCTGCGGGTATTTACATTATATATTACTGGCTAACTTACGGAGAATTAATATCAAAAATACGAACTCCTTAAATTTACCTTGATTCATTTTTAACATAATTCCTAAGCACTCCAATACCATCTATTTCAACTTCTACAATATCTCCATCCTTAATATCACCAGGACTGCCAGGAGTACCAGTCATAATAACATCTCCTGGATTTAATGTGACAACGCTACTAACAAATTCAATTATACTTGGAACATTATGTATCAAATCTGAAGTATTTTGATCTTGAACAACCTTGCCATTTATTCTAGCTTGCAACCTTAAATTATCATGTTCAAGTTCTGAAACAATAACTGGCCCTAAAGGCGCAAAAGTATCTGATGATTTAGCTCTCCACCATTGCAAATCATTTTTTTGCCAAGGACGTACGCTAACATCATTCCCACATGTAAACCCAAGAATATAATCCATAGCATTATCTTTAGCAACTCTCCTACAATTCTTACTAATTACTACTGCTAGTTCGGCTTCAGGCTGTATACTCAAAGAGTTTTCCAATACTTCCTTAGGAATAATTATTGAATCTTCTGGCCCAATAAGCGATGAAGGAACTTTATAAAAAGCTTCGGGAACCTCTGGTGCTTCACGGCCATCTAAGTGGCTACTGTAATTTAATCCAATTGCAACTATCTTACTAGGAGAAACAGGGGCGATTAAATTTACATCTGAAACACTATATTCTTTTCCAGTGAAATCATATTTTTCAAAAGGATTAGAAGAAATTTCCTTAACTCTCTCTTGATCCAAAACCCCATAAGAAATTAAATTTTCCATTTTATATCTGACATATTTAATCATGCTACTCCTCCATTTTAATTTATGCTTATTAACTATCTAAATATTTTCTAAAATAAATTTTCATATTGATTTAAATTCTATTACATATTGATTTAAATTCTATTAAAGGAATATGATATATATGTTCTTTAATAATTCAATCATAATAGAACAAAGTTGCAAATACTTAATTTAGAAAGTCTGCATATGCAAGTAAATAACAATATTCCTAATATTGAAACATCTGAATCAGCTATAACAGCTTATAATATTAATAAAAATTTTGGAAGATCAATTGCTTTAAATAATGTTAATTTACAAATTAAATGGGGTGAAATATTCATACTCATCGGCCCAAATGGCTCAGGAAAAAGTACTTTAGTTAAAACACTTTCAATGCTATCAACACCTGATTCTGGCTCAATAAAAATAGCAGGAACAAACATCAAAAATAATCCAATTTATCTGCGTCATATTACTGGAACATTAACACATAATAGCCTTTTATATGATCAATTATCTGGTTTCGAAAATTTAGTATTTACAGCAAAATTATTTAATTTAAAAAACTATGAGAAAGATATTGAAAATTCAGCCAAAAAGTTAGGGATTTACGAAAAAATATTTGATCCTGTTTATACCATGTCTCATGGGACAAAGAAAAAAATAAGCTTGATTAAATCTATATTGCATCAGCCTAAAATATTGATTCTTGATGAACCCGATAGTGGATTAGATATAAAAGCACAAAATGATTTAAACAGCATCATTTTAAAACAAAAAAAACTAAATAACACTGTATTATTTACAACACACAATATAGAAAAAGCTATAGAAATAGGTGACAGAATAGGAATTATAAATAAAGGTAAAATTATTAATATTAGTCACTCCAAAAACTTCAATAAAAATTTAATTGAATCAATTTATTCAAGTAAATAAGAGAATCTATGATAAATTCATTAAACACATTACGTGCAATAATATGGAAAGATTTAATTGTTGAATTTCGCTCTAAAGAAATTATACTGCCTATATTAGCTTTCTCTTGCCTCACATTAATAATTTTTAATTTTGCTATTGATACTACAAGAATTGATATTAAATACTTAGCAGCAGGAATCCTATGGATAGTATTTATATTTACATCTATTTTGATACTAGTCAGAAGTTCAAATATAGAAAATCAAAATGGCAACCTTCAGGGCTTACTTTTGTCACCAATTAGTAGAGAAGCTATCTTTTTTAGCAAATTAATCAGTAATTTTATATTTGTATCAATAATTCAAATAATTATAACAATAGTATTCATAATTATATTTAATTTCTCAGATTTTAATTTAAAATTTATACCAATAATACTACTAGGGACTTTTGGTATTATCACAATTGGAAACGTTTTCTCTATAATATCTAACAACACAAAGTCACAAGAGATAATTCTTTCAGTATTATTGTTTCCTACAATAACCCCAGTATTAATTGCTTCAGTAGAAGCAATTAACTCAATTATAGGAAACAATAATGATTGGCTTAATCAATGGATACCATTATTAATAATTTTTGATACAGTATTCATAATAATTTCACCATACGCTTTTAATTTTATAGTTGAAGAATAATGAATTAATCAAATATTTTTTATAATGATATAGCTCATGTGATTGACACCTGAATTAATATCTTGATATATTTATTTAGTATTTTCTTTAAACCTAATTAAATTATCTATTTGGTAACAATACTTGAAAAAAAATGATTTTGTAATGAGATTTGCGGGCGAAGGCGGTCAAGGTGTAGTAACATCTGCCGAAGGATTTGCTCAAGCAGCTGCCCAAGAAGGATATCACATCCAGACTTTTGCTACTTTCCCATCTCAAATTATGGGAGGGCCAACTTGGACTCAAACTAGAATATCTACTAATGAAGTTCTAAGTTCAGGTGATGAATTAGATGTGTTAGTTGCTTTTAATGAAGAAGCATATATGACACATAAAGATGCTGTAAAAAAAGATGGAGTAATAATATTTAATTCAGGTGATTTCAATATTGATGATGATTCTTCATCTATAAAAGCTCTAGGGATACCTTTTGATGAGTTAGCTAAATCTACTGGAAACACTAGAGCTGCAAATATGGTTGTTATGGGAGCTTTAGCTGATTTAGTTAATATGCCTCAATCAATACTAGAAAGCTTTGTCACTAATAAATTCACCAGAGGACGACCAAATGACGCGGAAATTATTTCATCTAATATTGAAGCTCTATCGCTTGGAAAATTAGAAATAGAAAAAAATAATTTCCATTTAGGTGAACTCGCGGCATCTACCCCTCCAAAATATGAACAAATTCTTATTAATGGTAACGCTGCTATTAGCGTAGGAGCGTTAGCTGCTGAACTAGATGTTTTCATAGGTTATCCTATATCTCCTGCTACACCTATTCTTTTGTGGATGGAACAAAGATTAATTGGAAACGGAAAATTTGTACATCAATCAAGTTCTGAAATTGAATCAATAATAGCTATAATTGGTGCAGGATATTCTGGTAAAAAAGCTATGACTTCCACTGCAGGACCAGGATTTTCTCTGATGAGTGAAGGTATAGGGTTAGCTTGGATGACAGAAATACCAATTGTTGTAGTAAATGTTCAAAGAGGCGGCCCTGCAACAGGATTGCCTACAAAAACAGAACAATCTGATTTATACGCATCAATTTATCCTGCTCACGGAGATGTAAGTATTCCTGTAATCGCACCAGGCACAGTTGAAGAATGTTTTTATGCATCTATAAAAGCAATAAATTGGGCTGAAAGATATCAAGGGCCCGTTGTTCTACTTAGCGAGCATGCCCTAGCTGAAAGGCAAACCAACATTCCTAAACCAGATATTAAAAAAATAAAAATTGAAAATAGACTAACCTACACTGGTGAAAATGGATATAAAAGATATGAAGGTGAAAAATTATCACCAATGCCAATACCCGGTAAACCTGGAAGCTATGTTGCTAATGGTAGCGAACATGATGATTGGGGTGATACAACTCACCTTCCTCAACGCCACATTGAAATGACTAATAGAAGATTTAATAAATTAAAATTATTAGAAAACGAAGAATATGAAAGTATAAACAACCATAATGAAATATCTATTATGCCATGGGGAGGCTCCAAAGGACCTGTGCAAGAAGCATATAAAAATTTGATTGAAGAAGGGGTAGAAATCGGATGGTTTTACACAATGTTTCTTAACCCTCTACCAAAAAAACTACTCGATGAATTAAAAGAAAAAAAATTAATTATTGTTCCTGAGCTAAATTACAGAGGCCAATGGTCAAGTATATTAAGATCTTATGGAATTAACGCAAAATCAATTACTCAATATACAGGTCTTCCTTTTAAAGTAAATTATTTAATCGAACAAATTAAAAAGAACATAAATTTGGAGTAAACTTAATGAGTGTCAATAATCCTGAATACGATTTTAAATGGTGCCCTGGCTGTGGAGATTTTGGTGTTAGAAGGGCTTTAGAAAAAAGCTTAACTGATAGAAAGATAGCAACAGAATTGCCAATGGAAAACAATGTCGTAGTAGCCGGCATAGGTTGTTCAGGAAATTTAGTTCACCTCCTTGAAGGAGACAGACCATATGGCTTTCATGGAGTTCATGGCAGAAGCCTACCTGCTGCTATGGGTATAAAAATGGGTAGCCCTGATCTAAATGTTATTGTAGTAGCTGGAGATGGTGATTTTTTAAGTATAGGAATGGAGCATATAGCTCCTCAAGCCGCTAGAAACTTAAATGTAACAGCAGTAATAATGGATAATGCTGTTTATGGATTAACTAAGGGACAAAGCTCTCCTACTTCTGAATTTGACATGATAACAAGTTCAACTCCATATGGAAAACAAGAAGAAAAAATTAATCCACTAAAATTATACCTTGAATATGGAGTATCTTTTGTAGCATCTATGATGTCTTCAAAAATTAAAGATCTAGCAAATTTAATAAATATAGGTATGGATCACAAAGGATTCTCAATTGTACATGTCCAATCACCTTGCACCACATATAATGACACATATCAACTATTAAAAGGTAATAAAAAATTAGGTATTGCACCAATAGCTTGGGAAATACCTGAAGCACATGACAAATCTGATATCAATGCCGCTCATGATATAGTTGACAAAGGAGGAGTTCCTCTAGGCATATTGTTCGAAGACAAACTAAGAGCATCATTTGATGAAAATATCAATAAACTTAATGAGAAAGTAAAACCTAGAAATTTAGATAAAGTTATTGAATCTTTTTCTATTTAGTAATTACTTTATATGGTAAACTAACAATTGCTTTACCAAGAGTGCTTTTTTTCCCAGAAGAATTTTGAATCCAAATATCACAATAAATAGTATTATTCTTACTAGAATCAATTTTAATATCTGTAACAATACCTGTGACAGTTAATTCATCTTCTGGGACATCCATTCCTCGATACTGTACAGAAAGCTCTAATAAATCTCCATTATCTCCAATCCAATCAGTAATAAGCTGTCCCAAAAAAGCATTTTTCAAGGCTCCATGAATTATTATTCCAGGAAGATCATTTGATTTTGCATAATCTTGATCATAATGTATTTGATAATAATCGCCAGAAGCACCTGCATACATAACAAGCTGCTGTGATGAAACTTTCTTTTTTAATACTGGTAAATTTATACCAATTTTTACATCTTCAAAAAAAAGTTGTTTAAACATATTTCAAACATAAAACCTTTATTTATTATTTTTTTGGTTCATAAGATATACCTGTAGTCCTTTGAGTTGCTACTATTTGATCAAACTGATTTATATACCTTATCTCATTTATCTGAAAAATCATCTCTCCTAAACTTCCATCTTTAGTGAAAAAGTCTACAAATTTCTTTATCACCGTAATTTTATCTCCAATACGAACAGGTTCAAAATATTTCCATTCACTTCCGCCATCTACTCCAGCTGAAAAAAAAATTTTTTCCCCTGAAGAATTATGAAACATTGACCGTAAAAATGTAGGAGGCGTGATTACTCCTCCATGCCTGCTAGTACGAGCTAATTTAGGATTACTAAATATCGGATTATCATCACCTATAGCTTTTGCAAATTTAATAACAGCCCCTAATTCAACTTCGTACGTAACTGCTTCACTTTCCGAACCGATATATTCACTTAAAGCTTTTTTTACAGAATTATCCATTAAATTTATTAATCCTTATAAATTTATATTACAAAAATATTGAAATTCAATCATAGCCTAAGAAGAAGATCAAAATCAATATCAAAAATTAATTAAACATCTACCTTTTTTCGTAGTAAAACAATATAATTGTTTTATTAGAGACACAAAAAGAATACAAAAAGTCTCAAGAAAGGAGGTAGATCATTGGAATATAGTAAACGGAGGTGTTATAGATAGGTGTTCTCTGTAACACCTCTCACTAGGAGCTTCCCTTAATCAGGAAGCTCCTAAACTTTAGAATACCAAACTAAATAATCACAAACTGAAAAAGGAAATAGAAGTTTAAATGTCTGATCTTTTACCATGGATACAATTAATCATTGCAGCTTCAATAATATTATTTACATCTAAATATCTTGTAAAACACGCTGATAATATTGCAATTCAGACTGGCCTCGGAAGAACTTTTATCGGTATAGTTTTATTGGCAACTGCAACTTCTTTACCAGAATTAGCTACAGGTATTAACTCAGTCTATTCGTTAAAATCTCCAGACTTAGCAGCTGGTGACGTATTTGGCAGTAATATCTTTAATTTATTAATAATTGTTGTGCTAGATACTTACTCTGGTAATCGTCCTTTTTTAAGTGATATCAAGAGTATTTCATGGACTCTTCCAGTATTAACTATTATAGCTATATTAATAGCAATAATAGCTATGTGGAGTTCAAATCAAATAAACATTAATTCTAGTAGCGTAGGATTATTATCTTATGCGATTTTTATATTTTTTATACTATCGATGTTCATAACTTATAATCAAAGCAAAAATGAAAATCAAGAATCCGATAATAATGAAGAAATTACAAATAATAACCCTTCAGTAAAATACAGTCTACTCATTTATATTATTAGTGCAGCAATAATTATAATCAGCTCCATATTTTTATCTATGGGAGGTGAGAAAATAGCCCATATAATGAAATGGCAAGAAAGTTTTGTAGGAACTCAATTGCTTGCCTTAAGTACTTCCCTCCCAGAATTAGCAACATCTTTAGCTGCATTAAGATTGAGAGCTCCTGAATTAGCAATTACCAACCTATTGGGCAGTAATTTATTTAACACAGGTATAGTTTTGTTTCTTGATGATGTTTTTTATACTAGTAAGCCAATATGGCTAGACCTATCTCAAATACATATTTTTAACGCTTTTATAGCTATATTAATGACTTGTACGATTCTCATAACTATCCAAATCAAACCAAAACAAAAATTACTTAAATTCATAGGAATAGAAAGTGCTATTTTAATTATATTATATTTAATATCCACGATATACACGTTCCAAAGTGGATAAATAAATTAACCCTTAATAAGATATGATCTTAATAAATCTATCGCATTAACTGACATTCTTAACCTGTCTGGATTACCTCTACCAGCATATGGAAAAGATTTTGTCATATATTCTTTTCCATCAAATATAGATATATATGTATTACCTGAATCTAGATTTTGTACATTTTGAGATGCATTAACTCTTGCATGCAATGCTAAACCAATATTACTTTTTGAAAAGATTCTTATAGCATTTGATAATCTTTTTGCCATATCAAGAGGAGAATTAATTAAGTCAGTTAAATTATCATTTGGGTAAATATCAGATAAGAAATTTTTTAATGAATCTATATCATTTATCACTATTCCGTTTACAAAAGATTTAGGTCCTGAATGAAACAATTGATCCATTAACAAACCAGAAGTTACATCTTCATAAATACCAATAGTAATATTTTTATCCCGTAATATTCTTAACACAATACTATCAATTGTTTCATTATCTACACCAAAAATATGTTTTCCTAGAATTTTACGTATTTCATTTTCTATAGGATCTATCAGCTTATTTGCTTCATTTGAATTTTTAGCTTTTGCTGCAATACGCACATCAACTTGTCCAGGGTGCGCTAATACACCAACAGTAGGATTATTACTCCCAGCAATTAAGTATCCAATTTTATCATCTACATTGGACTCCCCTATTCCTGACATTTTTAATACTCGATAAATAATGGTTTCAGATAAATTAAATTTTTCTGTTATGTATGGAATAAGTTTGTTGTCAAACAACCATTTCATTTCAAAAGGAACCCCTGGCAAACAAATCACAACTCCCCTATCGTCTTCAACTATAAAAGAAGGAGCTGTACCATTTGGATTGTCAACAATAATAGAACCTTCAGGTATATAAGCCTGGCGTTCATTATTAGAAGTTAATGTCAATCCTCGTTTGTGAAACCTACTCTCAAGTTCGTTAACCAATCTCTGGTTCTTAATTAATTTTCTCTTTGTAACTTTAGCAACAACATCTCTTGTAATATCATCTTGAGTTGGACCAATACCTCCACCAGTAATTACTAAATCAGATCGATCTAAAGCATTGTCAATAACTTCATGCATTCTATCAAAATTATCCCCAACTGTAGATTGATAATAAAGGTTAACTCCCAAACTAGACAACCTGTCTGACATCCAGGCAGAATTAGTATCAACTATTTGCCCTAATAAAAGCTCTGATCCAATTGAAATTATTTCAGCACTAGGCATAATTTACTCCAAAAGTATTTATTAAATCTTTTTTAAATAGGCGAAATTTCATTACTTTTCCAGCGATTGATTGCTGATTGACCTCTCGGACTTACAACTCCTTTAATTTTTACATTAATCAAAGACGGTAAACCTGAAGATAATGCTCTCTCAATTGCTCCTGGAAATTCATTAATATTCTCAACTAATTCCCCATAGCCGCCTAAACCTTTTACAACTTCATGATATTTTGTAGGAAGTAATTTTGTAGCAACTGTCTTGCCAAACACACCTAGCTGTATTTGCTTATCAATACCCCATGCAGAATCATTCCCTAATATCATAACTACAGGAAGGTTGTGTCTCACAGCAGTATCAAATTCCATGCCATTAAAACCAAATGCTCCATCTCCATTAAATATAAACACTCTTCTATTAGGATTTGCTAACTTAGCAGCTAACCCTGTAGGCAAGGCTGTCCCTAGCATACCTAAAGTAGGAACATACCACCACCTATTAGGTAGCTGAGCAGGCAAATAAGCTCTTCCAAAATGACAAAAATCACCACCATCAAACACTAAGCAATCATCTGGCGTAATTATAGTCTTCATATATTTAAATATTTCCATTGCATGAGTATCGTCACCTTTAAATGATAAGGAGGTTAATTCATTAAACTGATCTAGTCTTTCATTTTGTAATTCTTTTAACCAAGCACTTTCTTCCCAATTATATTTCAAAGCTTCTTCATACATTTGGGACAATATACTTCCTATATCTCCTGATGCTCCCAGGAAAACACCTCTGTTCTTACCAATTTCACTTTCTGAAGTATCAATCTGTATTAATTTTGCTGATTCAGAAATTACTGGAGGCATACCATATCCAAGAGTTAAGTCTTGCTTAGTGCCAACTAAAATAACTAAATCCGATTCTTGAACTTTTTTTGTAGCCTTATTCAATCCACTATCATAAAATCCAACTGAATGAGCATAATCATCTGAAATAATCCCTCTTGCATTTCCTTGTGTAAAAGTCGGAATTTTTGTAATATCAAGAAATTTTTTAAGTTTATCTTCTATACTAAAAGAGTCACACGCATTACCTAATATAATTACAGGTTTATTAGATTTATTTAATTCACTTATTATTTTTTCGACTTGATTTTGACTCATAACAGATATTGATTGATTTCGATATTCAGCTGGTGTAAAAAAAACAATCTTTTCTTTATCTACTTTTTGCTCTTGAACATCTACAGGAATAGTTAAATGAACTGGCCCCTTACGTCCACTAAACGCAACTCTTAAAGCTTTAGCAATCATATCTGGTATCCTTGATGCATCATAAACCATCCAGGCACCCTTAGTTGTAGGTTTAGCCATACCTATCTGATCAATTTCCTGCATAGAGCCTTTTTCAGCTTCACTCAACTCTGCAGACCCACTTATAGATAGCATAGGACTTTCTGCATGCATAGCATTTGCTAATCCAGGTATAGCATTTGCAAAACCAGGTGTAGTATAAATTGCCACTCCTAATTTACCAGTAATTCTACTCCAAGAATCTGCCATATGAACTGCTGCTTGCTCGTGCCTAGTATCTAATATATTAAAACCATAATCTGATAAAACATCTAATGTTGGCAAAACATGGTCTCCAGCTAAAGTAAATATATAATTTACTCCTTCAACTTCTAATGATTTGGCAATTAATTCTGCACCTGTAATATAATTCTCTTTTTCCATTATTACTCCCTATATTTAAAATAGATACATTATTAATATAGCTTAAGCCAAAATGACGAAAGTTTATATGCTAATTATATAAAATTTCACTTAATATTTTAGAGTGATATAATGATATTCTACGATTTCCATTGGAGATGAACAAAAATGAACATACTTGTAACAGGCTGTGCGGGATTTATTGGAAATAAAGTCTCTGAAATTTTACTAAATGATGGAAATCAAATATTTGGTATAGATAATTTAAATTCTTCATATGATATAAGTTTAAAAAAGTATAGATTAAATAATTTAAACTTAAATTCAAATTTTAATTTTTTTGAATTAGATATTTCAAACTATAAATCAATAGAAAAAAATATTTTCAACCCATCAAAGAATATTAGATTTGACATAATAATCAACTTAGCTGCTAGAGCAGGAGTAAGACAAAGCGTTGAAAATCCTTGGGATTACTATGAAAGTAATACTATTGGTACATTAAATCTATTAGAGTTATGTAAAAAATGGAATATACCAAAATTCATACTTGCATCAACTTCGAGTCTATACGGACTAAATAAAAATATGCCTTTCTTAGAAGAAATTAATACTGACCAAGTTTTATCCCCTTACGCTGCTTCTAAAAAAGCATGTGAGGTACTAGCACACACTTATCATTATCTTCATAAAATAGATATTTCAGTTTTAAGGTTTTTTACAGTTTATGGCCCAGCTGGACGACCAGATATGAGTATATTCAAATTTATTAAATCTATAGATGAAGCAAAACCTATCACTATATTTGGAGATGGTACACAAAGTAGAGATTTTACTTACGTTGATGATATAGCAGCAGGAGTTATATCTTCTATAAGAGCTACTGGATATCAGATAATAAACTTAGGAAATGACAAACCAATAATATTGTCTAACATAGTAGAATTAATTGAAAATTATTTAAATAAAAAAGCAATTATTAATTACACACCTGCTCATGCTGCAGATGTAAAAGACACATGGGCTAATATCGAAAAAGCAAAAAACCTACTCCAATGGGGACCAACAATATCTATTGAAGAAGGTATTAAAAGAACTGTAAATTGGTATTTAGAAAATAAAACCTGGTTATCAAAAATAAAATAAATTATAAAAATGTATCCAGAAATTTTAGTAAAAGAATCTAAAAAACTTGGTATAGATTTAAACAACAATCAAATCAAACAATTTGTTGTATATTATAACCTTTTAGAAGAGTGGAATAAAAAAATCAATTTAACTTCAATTACGGAATTTAGGTCTGTTCAAATTAAACACTTCTTAGATTCTTTAGCTACTTTTAATTCTATACCTTCAATTTTATTTAATACAGGTTCATTGATTGATATAGGCACTGGCGCAGGATTCCCAGGGATCCCATTAAAAATTGCTTTACCAGGACTAAAATTAACACTTCTTGAATCCACAAAAAAGAAAACATATTTTCTAGAAACTGTCTCAAAAGTTTTAAAATTAAATTCAACAACAATCATAAATAAACGAGCTGAAGATCTTGCTCATGATATAAATTTTAGAGAAAAGTATGATTTGGCCACTGTAAGAGCAGTAGGAAAACTTGCCATGATAAGTGAACTTTGTTTACCTTTTTGTAAAATTGGAGGAAAATTACTTGCTTTAAAAAATCCAAACATCGAATATGAAATTAAAAATGCAGAACACGCAATAAATTTACTGGGTGGGAAATTAGGGAAAACTAAGAATATAAAACTTACTGAAAATAAAATAACAAGTTTAATTGAAGTTTTTAAACAAAAACAAACTAACAACAAGTATCCTAGAAAACCTGGAATACCGAAAAAATACCCTTTGTAAATATTTTTATACTCTAAAAACCTTGTTTCAATTTATATACATAATATATGAATCCACCTTGATATATGAATCCACCTTGAAAATTACTAATTAACAAGCTAATCTGTATTTGTTAATAACAACAATCTCTACTAAAATAAACCAACAAATGGAAGTTAATATGAATAAAACAAAAAATCTAAAAAAAATGAGCTCTGTAGTTAGCGAAGGACCAAGTAGAGCTGCAGCAAGAGCAATGCTAAGGGCTACAGGTCTAACAGATGAAGACATGGAAAAGCCTTTTGTTAGCGTAGCAAACCTAGCTAGTGATGTTACTCCATGTAATTTTCATTTAGATAGATTATCACATAAAGTTAAAGAGGGATTAAAAAATGCAGGAGCTGTCCCATTCCTTTTCGGAACAATCACAATAAGTGACGGTATATCTATGGGTACTGAAGGAATGAAAGCATCTTTAGTAAGTAGAGAAGTAATAGCTGATTCAATAGAAACTGTCACATTTGGTGAAAGTATGGATGGAGTTATAGCTGTTGCAGCATGTGACAAAAATATGCCGGGCATTTTAATGTCTATGGCTAGACTAAATTTACCTTCAATATTTGTATACGGAGGAGCAATATTACCTGGGCAATACAAAGGTAAAGATATAAATGTTCAAGACATGTTTGAGGCTATTGGAACTTATTCTCAAGGAAAATTATCATTAGAAGAATTAATTGCTATGGAAAAAGTAGCTTGCCCCGGAGAAGGCGCATGTGCTGGTATGTTCACAGCTAATACTATGGCTGCAGCTATAGAAGCTATGGGTATGTCAACACCAGGTAGTTCTTCTATACCCGCAATAGACCCTCGCAATGAAGAAGTAGCATTTAATTCAGGCCATTTACTATTTAATATGCTTGAAAAAGATATAAAGTCTAGAGATATAATAACTCGTAAATCCCTTGAAAATGCCATAACCGTAGTATTATCTATGGGAGGATCCACAAACGCAGTATTACATTTATTAGCAATTGCACATGAAGCTGAAGTAGATTTAACAATCGATGATTTTGATAGGCTAAGCAGAAAAACACCCTATTTAACAGACCTAAGACCATCAGGTAAGTATGTAATGGCTGATATGGATAAAGTTGGAGGGGTTCCAACTATAATGAAAGAATTATTACATAAAGGATTATTACATGGAGATGCTTTAACTGTAACTGGTAAAAGCATAGAAGAAAATTTAGATACATTTAATACCCGACCAGATAATCAAGTAATTCATCGAATATCTTCACCAAGAAGTCCTACAGGCGGATTGATTATTCTTAAAGGAAATTTAGCACCTGAAGGAGCCGTGTTAAAAGTATCAGGATCAAAGAGCTTAAATCACACAGGTCCAGCTAGAGTATTTGACGGTGAAAGATCAGCGTTTGAAGCAGTTACAACTGGACAAATAAAAGATGGAGATGTCGTAGTAATCAGATATGAAGGTCCAAAAGGCGGACCAGGCATGCAAGAAATGCTAGCTGTAACTGGCGCAATAATGGGTCAAGATATTAAAAATAATATTCTTCTTATGACTGATGGAAGATTCTCAGGAGCATCTCATGGACCTATGATTGGACATGTAGCCCCTGAAGCTGCTGTAGGAGGACCCATAGCTATGATTAAAGAGGGTGACATAATAACTATGGATGTAGAATCCAGAATATTAAATGTTGATATAACTGACGAAGAATTAAAGAATAGAAAAAATGCCTGGAATCCCCCTAAGCCCAAATATACTCACGGTGTAATGGCAAAATATGCTAAATTAGTTACATCAGCATCAAAAGGCGCAGTCACAACATAATAAATTAATGTATTAATTGAATTACTATAATATTTGGTTTAATAACTATGCTAAATATAAGTAAATATTTTCACTTGATTTTATTATTTATTAAAAAACTTCACCAATTGTGGCTAAATTAAGCATATGATATATTTATAAATAGATGATTTAATAATTAAGAAAATTAGCAATTTGATTAATATAAAAAATTCAATTTCAAATGCCACACTATTAATATCTGCTGTGATATTTCTTATCAGCTTATATTTAATTTTCATTTGGGTGCCTACTGAAATAAATCAAGGAATAGCTCAAAGAATTTTTTATTTTCATGTCCCCATTGGCTGGCTAGGAATGATATCTATAATAATAGTTGCTATCTCCAGTTTTATTCATTTAATTACTAAAAATGAAAAATGGGATAACCTTGCATATTCTTCAGCAGAATTAGGAATAATATTCGCGTCCCTGATATTGGTAACAGGAAGTATATGGGCAAAGCCAATCTGGGGGGTGTGGTGGACATGGGATCCTAAACTTACAACTACTCTAATACTATGGTTTTTTTATTTAGGATACTTAATGGTAAGATCATATTCTCCAGCAGGAATTCAAAGTAAACAATATAGCTCTGTTATTGCGTTGATCGGAGCTATCGATGCTCCTATTATTTACATGGCAAGTGTATGGTGGAGATCGGCACATCCAAGCCCTAATATACCTATGGATTTAGATAGTAAAATGCTAATAACATTTTTAATTTCATTATTATCATTTACAATATTATATATATATATGCTTAACAAAAGATACAATTTAAAAAAAATCGAAGGTAAAATAGATGAGATATATAGAAACATTAATTAATTATTCTTTTTTAAAAAATATTATAAGCATATTATTTATTAGTTTGATGTTTTTGATGACTCAAGACATAATTTTTTCTAGCGATGGAGGCACAAGTGCTGCAAATGGTCAAATTATAATCAAAGAATCCAATTCAAACCTTGGATATTTGTTTGCAGTTTTCTTCGTAACATGGATAGCTTTTTTTGGATATTTATTTTTTATGTCTAAAAAACAAGAAAATATAATTCATGATATTAAAGAACTGGAAAATATCATTTCTAATGAAAAATCTTAATAATCGAAAAACTTTTAGTGTGCTAAATTGAGTGAATCCCTTAATATAAATGAAAATATAATTATTAATAACAAATATAAAATAGTTGTAAGCGTGCTAGTATTAATTGGAGCTTTATCTTATCTAATATTTTTAGCATTCAATAGTGCCACTATTTATTACTATACTGTTGGAGAAGCAAATAAATTAGATAACAATATAAAATCTGAGAGGATGCTTCGCATTAGTGGTACATTAAAACCAAATTCTTTTTCTAGAGAAGAGGACTCTACTACCTCTTATTTCATACTTACAGACGGACAAGAAACATTAAATGCTTACCATAATGGAATAATCCCTGATTTGTTTTTTAATGAACATTCCGAAATAATTCTTGAAGGCAGATATGATAGTAATAAAAATTTTCAAAGTAATAATATAATAGTTAAATGCCCTTCAAAATACTCAGCCGTAGAAGAAGAAGAAGTATAGTATATATATTACTAACTAGTATATAATTTGATCCTTCTAATAGTAATTACTATTATTATTGCCAATATACTAGCAGTCAAAAATAAAATCCCAGGCATTAGCCAAGAATGCCTGTCGAAAATACTTAAATTATCTAAAAAGAATATATTCTCTTGCTCAATTCCTAAAATGGCTTTATAAGAATTACGTGTATCTATGTTCTCAAAAAAATACTTAATATCATAAGAAACATTTTTTGCATTTAAATTACCGTAATAAAGCCTATACATATGGCCCAAATCACCTTTAAAAATCACACTTCTATTAACTCCAATAATATTAGGTTCTAAAACATTTAAAGGAAGATCATCTTGATTATAAATTACTATTTCAATAAATCTTTTTTTAATTTCAGGGTATTCTATAACGTTATCAATAATCAAAGAGCCTCCATCAGAAAAAGAGAAAATAGGTTGTTTGTTAACAATCTTTTCCCAGTTTCTCTTATCTGTACTAGCTTT
>TARA_B100000686_G_scaffold74155_3_pt1 | contig 59833 bp, 53 predicted proteins | sample TARA_B100000686 | Tara Oceans TARA_B100000686 (sample SAMEA2622733) | marine metagenome | biome: marine biome (ENVO:00000447); feature: marine epipelagic mixed layer (ENVO:xxxxxxxxx); material: "saline water (ENVO:00002010), including plankton (ENVO:xxxxxxxx)" | depth 150 m
ACTTAGTTAACACTGACGAAATTAACCCGAATAATCCTATCCGATCAAAACAAAGAAGAGTCAAAATAGAAATGTTTGCGCTTCTTTTATGTATAACTTCAATGGAGAAAAGTTCTTTTCTAAGAATCATCTTATTTCTAAGTTCAATATGCTTTATAATGGTTCCTATATTTGTTTGATCTAAATACCTTTCAGGCATCAGTTGAAGATGTTTCTCTATTTCATCTTCCTTTAAATCTACATGCCTAAAGCCAGTTCTAGATTTCACTTGTTCTAATATTTCCATTTCATGTTTCTCTTCATAATTATCTTGACCAGAATCCATAACATCTAGTGTTTTTCTATATAAATCAAAAAGTAAAGTCCCATGCCAATCATTCCATGTTCCAGGTGCAACAGAAGAAATGTCTGCATAGGACAGAAGATAAAGCATTTGTAGTTGTTCTTTTGTTTCCATTTTTTCTGCGAACCGTCTTATTAAAGAAGAATCTTGCAAATCTCTTCTTTGAGAAGTCATAGACATCTCTACATGATGCAAGACTAAAAATTGCAAAACTCTTCCTTCATCAGATGGAAGACCCATTCTAAGTATAATATCAGGCAACAAAGAAGCGCTTTTGTGAACATGTCTATCTCCTTTTCCCTTTCCAATATCATGAAGGAGCAATGCAAATCTCAGCAAATGTGTCCGATCAAGCTCTCTATATATATGAGCTAAAGTCGTCAAATTCTTATTCTTTGTATATGCAAGTTCATCAAGTACATTAAGAGTTAACAAGGTATGCTCATCAGCAGTATATCTATGATAATGGTCATATTGGACAAAACAGTTCAGAGACTCAAATTCTGGAATATAAGCACTCAAAAATCCCAATTCGTGCATCTCATGTAAAACTCTGGCAACCCCAGTTTTTCCATTAAGGATACGAAAAAAACTCTCTCTTACTTCTAACGAAGACCTAAAACTGTCATCTACTAAATCAATAGAAGATCTTATAAAATCACGAGTGTCACTATTGAAAATAGAACTATATTTATACATTAACTCAAAGATAAACATTAAATTATTTGGATTATCCTCGAGATTTTCAGAAAATTCTCCTATTGAAATACTCTTTCTATCTACCCAAATCAGTCCGTATTCAATTTTCTCTCTAGTTATTTTTTTTGCAAAAAAGCGCCTCTGCTTCACTTCTGATTCAAGATCTTCGAATATCTCCTTACAAAATGAATTCAGATTTCTAGCGGATCGATAATAATCCTGCATTAAAAACTCACCCGCAAAAGTGACGTCTGAATCAACATAACCAAGTGAATTTGCAGCTTCTATCTGTGAAGAAAATGATAATACATCATTTTTTGCACTAGATTGAAAATGCAACTGAGAACGAATTCTCAAAAGAAAATCATAAGAATCTATAGCTTTTTTTAAACTTTCTACACCCTTCGATCTACTTTCACAAATATCTTCTAAAGAATTGTATCCAAAAGCTTTAACTATCCATATAATTTCATGATAATCACGTAATCCGCCTGCGCTTTCTTTTATATTAGGCTCTTGTACATACACTGATGGATCCCAGTTTCTATATCTCTCATTTCTCTCTTTTAGTCGTTGAACAAGGTGATTAGCCTTATATCCTTTTTTTAAAAATATTTGCATTTTCTTGAGAAAACTTGAATAAACAGAAGAACTTCCTGAAATCAGTCTACTTTCAAGCATCGAGGTTTGGCTAACATAGTCTTTTTTTGAAATCTCTATACAATCGCTGATCTTTCTAACGCTATGTCCTAAATCTAGACCTAGATCCCACAAGAGATAAAGAACTTTTTGCGTAAATTCATGTATCTCCGTATCAATAGTTGGAGTTACAAAGAGCAGATCAATGTCAGAATTTGGAGACAATTCACCTCTTCCAAATCCCCCAATAGCAAGAAGTGAACAATTTATTTCTGAATCGTCTTTGTCAAAAGAAGAACATCCGAAAGACCAAACACTTTCAAGAACAGTGTCAATAAAATCAGAACGTACCCGAGAAAGTTCTAATCCACCACAACCTTGAAAATGAGCTTCTTTAATAAGTTCTCTTCCGTCATGAAGAACTCCTTTAAAAAAAGAAACTAGTTCATTTCTTCCGGAATCAGTTGGATGGAAAAGTCTAGCAGAAATATCAGACTTTAAATTTGATAATTCTAAAAGAGACCGCATTTCTATATCTCTATCTATTTAGATTGCTTCGTCTCCACGTTCTCCAGTTCTGATACGAACACAATCATCTACATTTTGAACAAATATCTTGCCATCGCCAATTTTTTCAGTCCTTGAAGATTCGATCAAAGTATTCACAACATCTTCTGCTTTTGAATCTTCAGACAAAATCTCAATTTTTATTTTAGGAAGAAAATCTACTACATATTCACTTCCGCGATACAACTCTGTATGACCTTTTTGTCTACCAAAACCTTTTACCTCCGTAATGGTCATTCCAGAAACTCCTGCAGATCCAAGAGCATCTTTTACAGCATCCATTTTAAAAGGTTTTATAATCGCAGTAATTAATTTCATGTCCTCCCTCCAATGATTTTCAAGAATAAAAAAATAAAGGCATAAAACACTATATAACACAAAACTTATAAACCAAGTTAGCAATCAAAATAAATAGTCAAATCTAAACTTGCATTAAAAATGAGTTTTACTTAGTATTCGACTAGTTTAAAAAAAAGAATGTTCAATCTTCAAACCAGGACTCACAATTATCTCTTTTATTATTTAGAGATAGGAATGGGACCAAGTATAAAAGGTGATCATTATGCTTTGTACAATTCTAGAAAAAGAAATAGATTGTTTCTTCGCCACAAAAGAAGAAAATGGAAAGAATAGCTGTTCATATAACAACTCAGGCTGTGTGCCTATCGTAGACGAATGTTTAAAAGGGGATGATGACAAAGCTTGTGAAAACATCGTTGATATGCCAAACGGGAAATATTGCACAAAATTTCCCAATCCTGAAAGTAGATGGGAAAGAGGTCATTGTCCTTTAGCAACTCATGTGAAAGTTGATTTCTCAACTCCTATAGAAAAGAAATTAAATCCACTAAAAGCCTCAAAACGTGCTGCTAAAGGCGGTTAGTTCAGCAACAATCATACAGTTTGCCATTTGTTTTCTTGAAAGTTTTTTGTAGAAATTTTTCTTTTTTATCCGTGAGTTTATAAAATCTGATATCTATGACGTTTTCATCTATGCAAATCTCAGAAAAAGTACAGTCGGAATCAAAACGTCTAGGCCCACAACTTCCCGGATTCAAATAAATAGTCTCGCCAATTAATGAACATAGAGGTTTATGGCTATGGCCAAAAACAACTATTTCATATTCACCTAAATCAACATTTTTTTTCAGTTCTTTAAATGGCTTCCCTTTTTCCCAACCTATATGCTGAACAAATATCTTCCAAGTGTTTAAAATTAGCTTTGATTGAGAAGGAAAACCATTTACTGGATCTATATTTCCACCAACAAAGGTAAGAGGAGCTAAAGATTCTAAGTCTGTGATAATTGCTTCGGATCCTACATCACCGGCATGAATTACTCTATCTGCATCATCACAAGTAGTTAAAACCTCATTAGGCAAATTTCCATGCGTATCTGAAATAACTACTATCTTTTTTTTTTGATTTATAATTTCAGTATCTCAATTTACTCTTTTTCGAAGAAAAATGTTTTGATAAACTTCTCTCAAAAGTATGAAATAATTCTAAATCTTTTTCAAAATAACTAGGAATATTTATATATAGAAATTTAAACAACTTACCTTCATATAAATAAACAATGACCTTAACTCTACACTGTCTTTTATCTACAAGATTTAAGAGCTCATTCCTGAAATCTCTCGCCCTTTTCAGTTCTTTTTGTGAATAAGGTCCAGAAAAAGGTTCCAAAGCATGCAATTGCTTTTCTTTTTCTTTTTTCTTACTTAATTCTATCTTCAGACCCATTTCTCCTTTCAAAAAGAATTCAGCTCTCTGAAAATAGCTATTGTTTTTTCTAGATACTGATTCCTCAAAAGAAACAAATTCTCCAGAGGAGTAAACTCGAAGATCATTATGAGGTGGCAATAAGAGTTTCCTGTAAATCTCCATAAGTTTTATTTCAAATTTTGGATTTTCAAAAATACTAATGGGAACAATCGAAAATCCAATCAAACCATTTGTACCAATCCGTTCATAAACGATTTGATTAATAAAATCGTCGGAAATAAAAAAACGATTTTGCGACATATTTATTTTTTCCCAATTATCAGACTTGATTGGATCAGGCTTTTTAATTTCATTTATCGAATATTCGGTGAATTTCGCCATAGAACATCCGCAAACCAAAGGAAGAATTAATAAAAAAATTAGTCTTTTAGATTTTCGAGAGATATGCCTATATTCGCGTAACATCTTTTCGAACTCCAACAATAACACCAAGAAGAATAATTAAAACAAAAAAAACTTTTTCATAACTGACAAATTCATTCAGAATAATCGCACCTAAAACGATAGCAACGCAAGGCTCACCTAAAATACAAAAAGCAACTTTACCAGAAGTGATTTTTCTTAATGCATAATTAATAACTGTATGACCAATAAGTGTGGGGAAAAAAATCATCAAAATTAAATAGAAATAAAAATTTGAATGAAATGTAACAGATTCAAAACCACTGATACATAACAAAACAAATAAAAACAAACCACTCATTGCGTAGCAAAATGTTATGTATGGCAAAAATGGGATAGAGCCTCTAAGACTCCTTCCTATAAGTAAATAAATAGAAAACATCAATCCCCCAAGTAAAGCAAGGAAATCTCCATATAACGTTTCAGATTCCAAAGAATCAAAATCATCGATACATATGGAAATAACACCTATGATTGTTATAAAAATGCCAATCCATAATTCTTTCCCCTCTTTTTCATTGAGGAAAAAATATCCTCCAAGAGAAACAAAAAGTGGATTCAACGTAACTAGCACAACAGAATTAACTATAGATGTATGATTCAATGATTCAAACCACACATAAAAATGCATTCCTAGAACAATACTAGATAAAATTAATACATTCTTCTCGCGAACAGACAATGTACTCCATGTACTTATAAGTTGTTTAAAACAAAAGGGAAGAATGATTAAAGAAGCACCTATCATTCTAAAGGATGCCACCAATAAAGAGGGAGCATCCATCAAACGAAAAATCACAGAAGAAAGACCAAGAGAAAAAACACCAAGAATTAAAAAGAAAGGGAAATAATTTCTATCAGATTTAATAACTAGACCCAATTATAAGAAAAAATTTAACCTTCAATACTTCTATCCAAAATTGTTTTTAAATCGTTTTTTGAACGAACACCAACTACTTGTTCTACAACTTGACCATCCTTAAAAAGAATTAGAGTGGGTATTCCCTTAATTCCAAATTTAGTGGGTGTAGATGGACTATGGTCTATATTCATCTTTCCAAAACGTATTTTGCCATCGTATTCTCCTGCAAGTTCTTCTATAACAGGAGCTATCATTTTACATGGTTGACACCATTCAGCCCAAAAATCTAAGAGTGTAGGCAAATTTGAACCTAATACCTCCGAATCAAAATTCTGGTCGGTAACATCTACAACATTATCTGACATAAAAACCTCCATAAAAATAAATTCAAATGGGACGAAAATCATTCATGATCAGTTTCAGGGATTTCATCAATCAACACTGGGCGTCTTTTAATTCCATCAGCTGGACCAACTATTTTATCTCTTTCCATTTGTTCAATCATTCTTGCAGCTCTATTATAACCAATTCTCATATGCCTTTGAATGAGTGAAATAGAAACTTCTTTAGTTCTGGAAATAAGGGCAACAGCTTCATCATACCTTTCGTCATAGTCATTTTCATCATCCCCTACTTCATCTTTCCTTGTTTCTTTTTCTACAAAAATATCTTCACGGAACACTGCTGGTCCTTGATTCTTCCAATGCCCTACAAGGCTGTGTATTTCTTTTTCAGAAACATACGAACCATGAATACGAACAGGAACACTTGTACCCGGGGGCACAAACAACATATCTCCTTTTCCAAGAAGTCTTTCAGCACCATTTGAATCCAAAATAGTTCTTGAATCTGTTCTAGTTGCAACCCTGAGCGCAATTCGGGATGGAAAATTCGCCTTAATCAATCCAGTCAGAACATCCACAGAAGGTCTTTGAGTTGCCACTAAAAGATGAATTCCAGCAGCCCTAGCCATCTGCGCCAATCTAGTCATTGCTTCTTCAACATCGCGAGATGAAACCATCATCAGGTCAGCAAGCTCATCTATCACGACAACTATATAGGGAAGGAAGTCTAGTGTTTCACCTTCTGCTTCAGTAGAATCATCCTCTAATGGTCTCTGCAATCTTTCTTGAACTTGTTTTTTTGTGAGCCCCTCAGCAACAAATTCATTGTAACTATCAATATTCCTGACCCCAAGCTTATTCATTTTTTGATATCTTTTTTCCATCTCTACAATTATGCCACGTAAAGCTGAAGCAGCTTTTTCCGCATCAGTGACAACTGGAACAAGGAGATGAGGAATACCCTCATATATGGACAACTCCAAGAGTTTTGGATCAATCATTAAGAATCTAACCTCTCTTGGCATACATCTACTTAACAGACTACAGATCATCATATTCAAGGAAACACTTTTTCCCGAACCAGTTGTTCCTGCTATCAGAAGATGAGGGATCTTTGCTAAATCTGTCAGCGCTGTTCTTCCCAAGATATCAGAGCCCAGCCCTATAGTTAACTTCTGTTCTGAGTCATTGAATTCTTTAGATGCAAGAACCTCTTTTGCATAAACCGCATTCCGCTGTTCATTCGGAACTTCTATCCCAACGACTGATTTTCCGGGTATAGGAGCAACAATTCTCACGCTATACGCAGAAAGCGCTCTAGCAAGATCATCAGATAAAGATACAATTTTCGAAACTTTCACTCCAGGTGCAGGGGAAAATTCATAAACTGTTATCACTGGTCCAGTTTTCACCTCGGTTACCTTCCCTTCAACACCAAACTCCAATAAAGCATTTTCAAGTGACTGAGATTTTTCTCTTATAAGAGATTCATTTACTATAACCCCACCAGAAGGAGGATCTGTGAAAAAATCAAGAGATGGCAGTTCATACTTCAGACTTTTTTTGGGTATTCTTTTCGGAATTTCAGTCGGAGTTTCAGAACTTCCTTGTTCAACGAAACTCTCATCCTCTAATCTAACTACACTAGAAGAATCAACTTCAGTATTGACAGGCACACCTTCATTTAAAACAGATGGATTATAGTCTCCAATTATTTTCTCGTGGTTTTCATAATCAGCTTTTTCTTCTTCTGAATTAACTTGTTCTCGAATAAGGTCAATATTTGAATTGTCTAATCCTTCAATCGATGATGAATTTTCTTCTAGCAACTTACCTAAATCTTTAGACCTTTCTTTCTTAAATTGTGTTTTCTCTATTACTGGCTGAACTTTTTTTTCTTCGTGGAATGCCGGGCCAGGTATAAAATTACCGTCCGAAAGATTTGCTTCATCCAAAACCGGAGAATTTAAATTTGCAACTATATGCGATTCCTTTCGAGAAAAAATATCCGATCTTCTTATAGATGAAGACACTTTTACGACTAACTTCTTCAAATAACTGAAAAAAGTAAAATAGGAGGAATCACTCTCTACTTTTTCACTTTCAAAAGAACTATCCTTCTCTACTTTTCTAAATCTGGAAAAAAATTCAATAAATTTTCTAGGAACTTTAGGCGTTAAAGAAATTTTTCCTAGAAAAGAAAAAATCGATCCTACTCTTGTTCCATAAGATTGAAATGACAAATTTGAAACAACCGAAACAGAAATAGTGAAGACTGCCAAAAGTGCTATCCAACTCCCAGCCGTGCCCAAATACATATTGAGAAAAGTAGAAAGGCTCTCTCCTATTATCCCACCAGACACAACACCTTTCCCAAAAATCACATCATTCTCAAATGTTTTAAAAAACAAAGAGCATGCACTTAACAAAATAAGAAGATATAAAAAATCTTTATACCTAGGCAACCAAAGACGTTTCCCTGAAAAAAGAGAAACTCCACACAACAACATTAGTATTGGAATGAGACAACTCAGAGCACCAAAGAAAAAAATCATTAATCCTGAAATATAAGAGCCAAGAAATCCACAGTAATTTTGAATTCCTAAGCTCGGACTTACTACGTTAAATGGGTGCGGATCCCTACTATCAAAGGAAAGGAGTGAAACTGCAATAAACACAGATACAAACATGAAAGACAGTCCAATCACTTCTCCAGATCTGTCATTCAATTTTTCTAAAGTATTTGGTATTGAACGTCTTTTGCGGACCATATCGCCACCTTGCCATAATACTTCTTAATAAATTCAAAGCATAAGGCATCAAATGGGCGAAGAACTAACTAGTACAATATATAATATTTAAGGAAAAAGAACAATAAATATGAAAACTTAATGAATGAAACGCATACTAGAAAAAAATTAATATCCAGAAGATCTATCTACTTTTCTTCCTAATACTTTACCTTCATTCCAAAGTTCCCAATTCTCAGCAAAAACATTACATACTTTCCGCATATAATCCCTTGTTAGACCAGAAATATGCGGTGTGACAATAACTTTATCATGGAACCAAAGAGGACTATCTGATGATAATGGTTCTTCATCAAATACATCTAAAACCGCTCCAGACAAAAGTTCATCGTCTATAGATTGCAAGAGATCACTGTCATTCACTAGTTCTCCTCTTCCTACATTGATAAAAAAAGGTTTTTTTTCCATGCAAGAAAACACTTTTCGTGAAAAAAGATTTCTCGTTTTCTCAGTCAAAGGAAGTGCAAGAACACAATAATCACAGTCTTTAATCGCAGATTCAATTTTTTCAGAACTAAATATTTCATCGATATATTCATATTTCTCATCTGCTGAAATGCTATTTTTCACTCCTTTGACAATCATACCTGACTGCCGAGCTCTTTTTGCTATTTCCTTACCAATTTCACCTAATCCGACTTGGCAAAGAATTTTTCCTTCTAAATCATTCCAAGACCATTGCTTCCAAGTAGAAGAATTCTGATTGTTTATCATTCTAGGGATTCCCATTGAAATCATTGGCATCATCATTAGCACATAAGTAGCTATAGGCTTTGCATGAATTCCTCTTACAGAAGTAATAACTACATCTTCTCTTTTTGATAATGTATCCAACATTTCATCTGCCCCTGCAGAAACCATTTGTACCCATTTAAGAGTTTCCCATCTCTTGAGTAAAAGCGGATCGATTTTCCATGCCACCCCTACTTCATAAGTGCTAAGATCATCTGGGCAATCATTATTATCTGAACAACCCACAAAATTTATATCTAAATCGAGACTCTCCAGAGCCTTAACGTACCTTTCATGAAATGGAGTAACCACCAAAACAGAATTTTTCACCTCACCCTCCAAAAAATAAAAATAACATTTCCTATAATTAGAAATGAAGAACGACTTGCAACTTTCTAAATTTACTCATAAAAATATTCTTATGACAAAAAATGCCCCTACAGATAAAAAAGAAATATTTTCTTGGATCATGTATGACTTTGCAAATTCTGCCTATCCAACAATTATTACTACGGTTGCGTTCAGCGTTTTCTTCAAAGAAGTCATAACCAAAGGAATCGTATACGGAGACCTCCTCTGGGGTAGTGCGATATCTTTATCCATGCTTTTGAGTATTATAATTGCTATACCTCTAAGTGCAATAGCTGACATCTCTGACAAAAGAAAAACATTCCTTTTTATTTTTAGTTTTATATGCATAATTTTCACAGCCCTTTTGTCATTGCTGGAAGAAGGAATGGTCGTATCCGCCATTATCATCTTTGTTATTTCCTCTATTGGCTTTGAATGTTCTATCGTTTTCTACAACTCTTACCTCCCTAATCTTTCGACGAAAGAAAACATTGGGAGAATCAGTGGATGGGGATGGGGACTTGGTTACTTTGGAGGATTATTGTGCCTGATTCTTTGCTATCCCTTTTTAAAAGATGGTTACGAATTAACCAATCAAGATGAATTCAAAAAAAGTTTTCTGATTACATCCATTTTCTTCGCACTCTTTTCACTTCCTATGCTTTTTACTCTAAGAAAATCATTCCAAGAAAATAAATTGACTAAAGACCCGAAAAATCATCTGATATTCGAAGAGTTATATCAATTAATTAAACAATACAAAAAAAATATAGATGCGATGAAATTTCTTATTGCTTTTTTCTTATTTAACGATGGAATAATTACAATTATTGCATTCTGTTCTATTTATGCAGTGTCGACTCTTTCCTTTACGATGCAAGAAAATCTTATTCTCTTTATCTGCATTCAAATATCTGCAGGACTAGGATCATTTGTCTTTGGGTATGTCTCAGATTATATAGGTCACAGAAAAACCTTAATATCTACCCTTTTTATTTGGTGCTTGATCATTATTTCTGCTTTTTTAAATACTTCTAAAGAAGAATTTTTTATCATAGGAATAGGTGCAGGAATTCTATTGGGATCAACTCAATCCTCAAGTAGAGCAATGATGGCTTCGTACATTCCTGAAATGCATGAAGCTAAAGGATACGCAATTTATGGAATCTGCGGTAAATTCAGTTCTATACTTGGCCCTATCACATTTGGAGTAATTTCGAGTATGCTATCGAATCAAAGGTTGGCTATTTTATCAATTCTTATTTTCTTTATTCCCTCAATATATCTGCTCTGCAAGATACGGGATGAAGAAGGAAAAAAGGAGAAATCGAATGAATGAACAAAAAGCTCTTTGGGAAGACATTGCCAGTCGAAGAGGAAGACATTATCCAGCGCATAAATTTATCGCTGAAAAGTTTCCTGACTATATGGAAGCTCTTCTTAAACTTGACGACGTGATTCGTGCTAAGGAAAGAAGATTCGACGAAAAAATGCACGAATTGTTTCATATTCTCTCTTTAGCAGTAGAAGGATCAAATCCGCATAACCAACCACACTTAAAACAACACTTAAAAAAAGGACTGAAGCTGGGATTACATCCCGAAAGCATTGCTGAAGCTCTCATGGTTTGCGTAAATCCTTCTGGGTCCAAAGTTCTGACATACGGAGTAACTTGCATGTTAGAAGCGATTGAGGAATTAAAAGAAGAAGAAAACTGGCAGTACCCAGAGGATTAATCTTCTTACGCTTCTCCTTTTATTGCTTCTTCACGAAGAGGAGAATAGATTCCAACATAAGTAATAGGAGTAAGGGCTTCAAGCTGGTGACGGACTCCTTTTGGGATGTGAACAACCTGCCCTCCCTCGCATAGTTTTGTGTTTCCATCTACTGTAAAACGTGCAGAGCCTTTCATTAAGTACACCAATTGCTCTACATCGTGAGTATGATCCTGAGTTGTGCCTGCTTCTCTTTCGATATAAAGCATCATTACGTTTTCGCCAACTACCAGTCTTCTTTTACGACCGGGCATATCTTGCACATCCACTTCATTTAAATCGAAAAAATAGTCCATATACTTTTACTCCTAAGAAATAATATTAAAAAATAATTTTCAAACTATACAATTGAAACCGAATACGACTACTATACAAAGATTTTTTGAAAAAAATAAATGTTAATCTATATTAGAATTTTATGAACTTTTACTAGAGATTTGATTACTGATGGACAATAAAATACGCGTTAGATTTGCACCATCCAACACTGGCCATCTCCATATAGGTGGAGCAAGGACAGCTCTGTTTAACTGGTTCTTTGCAAAACATCATGGTGGAACCACCATACTCAGGATTGAAGATACAGACAAACAACGATCCACTGAAGAGTTCTATGAAGCCATTATAGAAGCTTTTGATTGGCTAGAGTTAGACTGGGATGAAGGACCCTTTAGACAAAGCGACAGAGAGAAACTATATAACGAGACTATAGATACTCTTATATCTAAAAACCTTGCTTACAGATGCACCTGTACTCCAGAAGAAGTGCAAAAAATGAGAGACGAGGCTACAAAACAAGGGAAAACTCCTATGTACGATGGAACATGTAGAGAAAAATATCAGGAAGACCCTGACATTCCTTTTTGTATAAGATTGAAAACTCCTGACGAAGGAAAAACTAGTTTTCACGATTTACTAGCAGGAGAAGTTACATTCCAGAACAATCAAATTGACGATATGATCATTAGAAGAACCGATGGCTCTCCTACCTACAATTTATGTGTTGCCATCGATGATATAGATATGCAAATCAGTCATGTAATTAGGGGAAATGACCATCTCTCCAATACCCCAAAACAAATCTTAGTGTATCAAGCACTTAATAGTCCTATTCCGGAATTTGTTCATATATCTATGATACTTGGTTCCGACAAGAAAAGACTTTCTAAAAGACATGGCGCGACATCAGTTCTTGAATATAAAAACCAAGGATACTTGCCTGAGGCGTTAATAAATTACCTGGTAAGATTAGGATGGAGTCATGGAGATCAAGAGATATTTGACAAAGAAGAAATAATCAAACTTTTCTCTATAGAAAATCTCAACCAGTCTTCTGCTGTTTTCAATCCAGAAAAAATGGACTGGGTATCACAAGAACATATGAAAAAAAGAGATATCCAAAGTTTATTAGACCTTTTTGATAACAAGTTGAAAGATATCGGATACGACCCAGACACACAGACTGCAGAAAGAAGAAAAGGAATCATCGAAGAAATGCGAACTAGAGGAACAACCATAGAAGAGATCGTCAACAGTTCCCTCTATTTTTTCTCAGAAGAAATTACAATGGATGAGAAAGCCACCAAAAAATTTCTCACTAAAGAAATCTCGCCCGTTCTAGAAAAATTATGTTCTGCAATAGATAAAATTGACCAATACACAATTGAAAACATCAAAACAGTATTTAACGAAATATTGAGTTCTGAAGACTTGAAAATTGGCAAATTAGCACAACCTATAAGAGTTGCTGTAACAGGAGGTACGGTGAGTCCAGGAATCTTCGAAACTCTCTATCTCCTAGACAAAGAACTTGTCATAAAACGAATCAATAATGCTCTAAACATTATCCATAAAAATGATTAAAAACTGCTAGAATTTTTATTGCTGAGTTCTTGACTCGAAAAAAAAATACGTCATACTACGAAAAATTGTTGGGGGATCGTCTAGCGGCAGGACACCAGGTTCTGGACCTGGTTACCAAGGTTCGAATCCTTGTCCCCCAGCCATTTTACCTTCCAACAACCCACATAAAATAAGCACTTCAGACACATTACACTTTTTTCGGAGATTGAGTGTTACACTTTTCGTTACACTTTCCAGATTATTCTTTAGAAAAAAAATATATCGCCGTAAGCAAAATTGAAATAACTGATACAAATATTGCCCACCAAGGATGAGAATTTCCCAATTCCACAACCATAAAGGGATATTGCTGAAAGACGTTAAGCCCAAAACGAACGCATAATCCACTCCATCATTTAAACGTATAAAAAATGAAGCAAAGATTGTGATAGGATATTTGTACCTAATCAATTTCTGGAGGGAACTATGGATTTAGAAAAAAGAGTGCAGAAGTTAGAAGAAGAATCTGAAACATCTAAAAAGAAACTGTATTATGAACGTATTGTTGTCTTGGCACTTATTGGATATCTCTATCTTAAAGTAGTTATTTGAAAAATATTAAGTGTAAAATAGATAGATTATGAAATGACTTTCTTGAGGAACTATGGCTCCAGCCATTTTATCTTCCAGTTTTTTCTATTCCCCTGTTTTTTTTAATTCTTTCCATCCAATCTTTCGCAAATGACAAAGCTTTTTTAATCTGCGCAGGACTCATTTTTTCCCCTATTGTCTCTTTATTTTTAATAGCAGTTATATTTTTTCCGCTAATACTTGCAAGACTGAACCACATGTAAGCCTGAACTTTATCTCTAAGAACACCATACCCTTTAATATACATCACACCCAGAATGTTCTGACTTTCTGAATGTCCCTGACCAGCAGCTTTTCTAAGATAAACAACTGCCTCTCGAAAATTTTTAAAAACTCCCTGTCCCTTAAAATACATTTTTGCTAAAGCAAACTGAGCATCTGCATCACCATGAAAAATCGCCCTTCTGTACCATTTTGCTGCTTCTTTATAGTCTCTACGAACTCCTTCCCCTTTGCTATACATCTTTCCCAATTTATTTTGTGCTTTTACATTTCCTTTTTCTGCTAACGCTCTAAACTCTTTCAATGCAACCGTGTAGTCCTGCCTATTATATGCATCTACACCTTCCTTCATGCCTCCACTTAAATTCTGCGTTGCTCCAAAACTCAGCGTAAAAAGAATTGCAAACAGAATTAGTCGCAATATTGAAAAAGATATCATTTCTCATCTCCACTTTTTTGTCTTATCTTGAGGCAATTTCTCTGCAATTGTACTTACACACCGTTTCTTTATCAACTTAAAGCTAGTTTAGTTATATCCCTTGTCTGTAAAGGGCTTAGAGTGTTATCTTCATAAATATATTTAAATTGGAAGGATGAAATTGGGGGTTAAATGCTTCCCCTTTGTACATTTTTTCATGAAAAACTCACTATTAAAAAGGGAAAGAAATGTCTGACACCAATGGCACTCCTTACCCAGGACGGGGTACTCCTGGAAAAGAAATAAAATCTGAAGAAGCGAAAGGATTTAAGTTACTCGGCCACTGTGATTTTGGAGGAGAGAACAGAGGGGATATTATGCAAGCTCTCCTTAAAGATAATTACCTTATCTGTGGTCATGTCGGTAGTTCAGGTGCTGGAACAAGTATCATAGATGTATCTAATCCCAGGAAACCAGTGCTTGTAAACCAGATTGCTGCCCCTGTGAATACGCATACCAATAAAGTACAAATAGTGGGAGATATTTTAATTGTCAACAACGAACAATTTGGAGGAAGAGACAGAACTCCAGTTAAAGCTGGAATAGATGTTTACGACCTGTCTAAACTTCCTGACTTAAAGCTTCTTTCATTTTTTCATGTTGGAGGAAGAGGAGTGCATAGAATGTGCTATTTTAATGACCCCTATGCTTTCATAACTGCAGGAGATGATGATTACATCGATCAATTCCTTAAAATTATTGACCTATCTAATCCGGAAGACCCTCAAGAAGTTGGCAGATGGGCTCTCCCTGGAATGAGAAATGATGAGGAAAGAAACTGGATTCAGGCAGGACAATTCAACGACGAATTTAAAAAAACGGCAAAAGGAAAATACGTTATGCCAAGTTGCTGTGATGAATTGTCAGAAACATTCGAAGAGGTTGATGCTCCAACAAAAAGGGCAACGCTTCATCTAGCAATGCCTATGGGAAATAGATGTTATGGTGCTTGGTGGGACTCTGGATTTATCATTCATGATATTTCTGACATCTCAAAACCAGAAGTAATCAGCCATACCCAGTGGCCTGCAAATGAAAGTTCTGCTACTCACTCCGTACTTCCACTTCTTGATAGAGATCTCTGCGTAGTTTCTGATGAGTGTACCGCATACGATTGTGACGATATTCATAAAAACGTACGAATTTTGGATATTAGTGATGAGAAAAACCCTAAAACCATATCCACACTCCCAACTCCAGAAGGTGATTTCATTGAGAGAGGCGGACGTTTCGGACCACATAACATTCATGAAAATAGAGAAGATTCTTTTAAAAGTTCGAAAAGAATCTATCATACATATTTCAATGCTGGGTTAAGAGTGTTTGACATTGAAGAAGCAGAAAATCCTAAAGAAATTGCGTACTACGTTCCTGAAACACCAAAACGAAAACCCAGGAAAATTGCAGCTGGAAGATACGAAATGCTACAAACCCAGATAGACGATGTTTTTGTTGCAGAAAATGAACTTGTGTATATCACAGAAAGAATGGGCGCTGGAATCTACATTTTAGAACCAGAATTCTAAAAAATTGTTTTCTATTTTTTACAATTTGTATTCATTGTCTCATAAGAAACAAAATAACTTTTCCAACCCTTAGAGGGCATCTTTGTTTTACATAGTTTTGCAAGGGACAGGTCTACCCCTTCAAGATTAGAACCCGAAAGATTAGCCCCAAATAGATTCGTTTCTCTCATGTTTGCTCTTGATAAATTAGAATTCATCATCAGAACATTTAAAAAACTAGATTTCCGCAAATTAGCTTTTCGGAAATTTGCTCCTGTCAGATTTGCAGATCTATAATTTGCCCCAACCGAGACAGAACGAGCCAAATTTGCTGTAGAAAGATTCACTTCTGTTAAATTTGCCTCATTTAAATTTGCCTCCTGCAAGTCAGCTAAAATCATGATTGCTCCCCTTAAATTTGAACCAGATAGATTCGCATTTGCAAGTTTTGCATTTCGCAAATCTGCTCCAGTCAAATCGCATTTCACGCAGGAACCACTAGATTTCAATTCTCTTAGATGCACTTTGTTATAAGCAGAGACTTCAGTCCCAGCAAAGATAAAAGAGACAAAAAGCAAAAGACATATTAATTTAGAAAATTGCATTTTACTTTCCCTTTTTTAGTTATATAAATCATCCCGAAAATAAATTCCAAGTAATAATAGCACCACCACTAACTATCAAAACGGTGCCTACAAATGACCAAATCGTAACATGCTCATCATTCCTAAGTAAAAATTTACTTATAACTAAAGCAAAAAATCCAGAAGTAGCAAACAAGGGAGTCACGATAGTTAAATCTGCATAGCTTGTTGAAGTCCATCGGCTTACAAGAGACAACATATTGATCAATCCGACAAATCCGTAAAAGATCCAAGCAGATTTATTTCTAAAGTCAGGTTTATTGTCTCCTTTCATGAACAGGCATAAAAAAAGAACTAAAAAAAGACCAGCTACATATGTAATTGTTGAACCTAAGAGAGGTTCAGGTAAAATATTAAGACCCATCTTTCTAAAAATACTTGCGACGCTATAACTTAATACTGAAGCAAACGGCACCCAGATATATTTAAGATTCCAGTTCCCCGAACTTTCTTGTTTTAAAGTTATAAAAACACAGCCGAGCACAATTAAAATTGTTGCAAGCCAAACATTGAGTGCAGGAGTCTCACCTAAGACTCCTACAGCCATCAATCCAGTAAAAAGAGGAATACTTGAAAGCAAGGGAGAGGTTATCGCAACACCAAGCTTATGAATCGAAAAATAAAGAAGGAACCGTCCTAAACCTGTTGCCGCAAAACCAGTAGCAATAAAAAGACCTATCGCTTTCATATTGAACCAATGAGGCTCCCAACTAAAAAAAGAGTAAAGAAGCAAGATTGGAGAATTGATAACCAGACCAATTACAACGCCAGTAGCAGCATTACCATAAGATCTTCCCTTTCTTGCGATAGTTTGAAAGGTTGCAGTAAGTATTGCTGTAGAAAACGCAAATGTAACGGCAAGTATTATATTCTCACTCAAAGGACAAACCATTCCTTAAATTCTTAATAGAACCACTTTTGATTATAAAATAATTAAACACAGGAGATTTCTAAGAAAGACCCCTCTTTTCCTTCAAGCACAGTATTTTCCGTATAAAAAGGAAGAGTATCATGAAAATTTGTTCTATCTGCGGCTGAGGCAGAACTAGAAATCTCTAATCTAAGACGATGTCCCTCGAAAAAGTGATTCGAAGTAGGAACAAGTCCAATTTCGAAAATCTCTTCTTTGCCAGGAGTCAAAGGAATCACCCTAGTATGAGGATGCCAGGGCGCACATTGTTTAGAACGTTTAGTATCTAATTCTCTATGCGAGGCCCTAAGCCAGCCAGAAGTCAATATTCTCGATGACCCATCAGGAGACTCATCAAATAGACTTACAAGCCAATCTGTATCTTCACAAGAACTTTTTGCAACCAAATGCAAACTCAATGGCCCAAGAATCTCAAACTCATCAGTTATCGGAGCAGAGCGGTAAATCAACTTTGGTTTGCCATATCTATATTCTACATTCTTTGGATCACTAATATACATTCTTTCTAAACCTGAAGGGGGAGAATCTAACAAAGAACCTTCTAAACCACCTGCTTCTCCTCCCAAATAAAACTTCTGAATTTTTGCTCTGGAAATTGGCCACTCATACTCGCCTCTCCATACATCTTTTCCTTGAATATACATCTGAATAGGAGGACCATCCATGACTCGAGTATCCAAACCTTTTAACCAATAGTCATACCATCTTAATGCCTCTTCTTGATAAGCAGCAAAAGGCCTCCAAGGTTCAGGTCTAGGACCAATTAACATTTTCTTTGGAATATCTCCGGTTCCTTCCCAACCATCAAACGAACCCTGTAAATGCAACCACCAAAAAGTCCAATCACATCCGAAGTACGTTGGGATTTCTATTTGATCAAGACGATAAAATGGTGACCTAATTCGATAATATTCATCATCCAGAGGTCTTTCAAAACAAATACCTTCTCTAATCAATTTTTGAATACCAGCAGACTTCTCTAGCCTTCCACTTCCAAAATTAAGATTGGAAACCGCTGAATACCAATTCCACATAAACCCTGTATAAGGAATTCCACCGTGATAATTTCTGTTCCTATAAAGATCTGTAAATGCATCGTAAGGGAAAATAGCTTTCAAGTGATGAGGCTTTAAAGTAGCCGCTAAAACTTGAGACTCCGCAAAATATGAACATCCCATCATACCAACTGAACCATTAGACCAAGATTGAGTTCCGCACCACTCTATTAAATCCAGATAATCAGATTGTTCATTTTCTCCTTTATCATCGTACACTCCGCCTGAATCATTTGTGCCTCGAACATCTACTATCACATGAACGTAACCTCTAGGCACCCAAAATTCTGTTATCCCAGCTTCATTTTGACTGATAGCAACATTGGTAGATTGCAATCCTCTCGTATAAGGAGAAAGTGAAAGCAACACAGGAAATTTATCACCTGGAGAGCTTGGACGAAAAACATCAGCAGCTAAATTCACACCATCTCTCATACGAACCATCTGATCTACATCTGCGCTAATTGTATATACAGGCTGAGAAGATTCTGGCACTTTAGGTGGTTCATCAAAAGGCCACTGTGGATAGGCTTTAGGATGTATAGATCTTACCAAATTTGGTTCATAACGTTTAACAGTTTTCTTCTGATTCAAATCTAAAACCTCTTTCTAGATGAAAAAAAGAATTTCTTGTACTATAACTCAAATAAAAAAGAGAAAATACAATGTCTAATACATTCATAAAAAACGCAACTATTATCAGTATGGACGCTGATATTGGAAATATACAAAAAGGGAACATACTGATAAAAGATGACCTCATTTTTTCTATTGGAGATAAAAAAGAGAAAAATCCAGACACCGAAATAGATGCAACTGGGATGATTGCATTACCTGGGCTAATCAACGCTCATCATCATACCTGGCAGACTGCAATAAGAGGTATCGGAGGCAATTGGAAACAAAGAGAATATTTCAATGTAGTTCATGCGAATATTGCTACACATTACGAATCAGAAGATATTTATATCGGCAATCTTATTGGTTCCCTTAACCAAATGAATAGTGGAACTACAACTATTTTTGATTGGTCTCATGGAAATGCTACCCCTGAACATACCGACTCTGCTATAGAAGCACTATTCACATCCGGAATCAGGGCTATTTTCGGTCATGGCACCGTAAAACCAGATCCAAAAGATGGAGAACCTCATTTCTCTACGGTACCTCACCCAAGAAAAGAAATAGAAAGACTTCGCAAAGATAAACTTCATGGAGATACAGAACTTGTTACCCTTGCAATCGCAATTCTTGGTCCAGATTATTCTACAAAAGAAGTAACATTAAAAGATTTCCAGTTAGCAAGAGAATTCGATCTTCTTTCAAGTGCCCACATCTGGGGTATGCCAAATCGCATAGTAAAAGAAGGATATGCACTATTGCTTAAAGAAGGTTTATTAAATAACAAACATAACATTGTTCACGGAAATTATCTTGGAGATGATGAAATTAAACTGATTGTAGATTCTGGGGCCTCTGTAACTTCAACTCCCGTTGCAGAACTACAAACTCATGGAGTAGAACCAATCATAAACAAGGTTTCAAATTTTGGAGGAAAACCCTCTATCGGTTCTGATCTTGAAATTTATTCAGGAGCTGGAATGTTGGACATTTTACGTTCCTCTTTACGTTCACAAAGAATTTTTTCAAATATCAAATTCTACGAACAAGGAATGAAAGGAGAAAAAAAATCTATAACTACAAGAGAAGCTTTAGAATGGACGACTATCAATAATGCCATAGCTTTGGGAATGGACGACAAAATAGGTTCTCTAAAACCGGGTAAAAAAGCAGATGTTATTCTTATCGATGGAGAAAGTTTAAATATGTCATCTGCATACAATCCTGAACAAGCTGCAGTTATGCATGCAAATGAATCGGATATACGTTTTGTATTGATAGACGGAAAAGTTGTCAAAGAAAACGGAAAACTTCTGTTTAGTGAAGAAAAACTAAACAGGTGGAAAGAAGAACTGAAAGAGTCGAAGAAAAACCTCATACAGAGATCAAATTTCAATTCCTAATTATTTTTTATCCCTCTCCAAAGAAAAACCACAGAATAGTGCAAGGAAAAGAAAAAGCATAAGTATCCACTGTGCAGATTTGAGACCATAAATTTCTCCTAGCCAAGCTACCAAAGGTGCAGTCATACTCGCAATTATCCATCCTCCACCTAGAATCAAAGAACTTGCAAAAGCTCGATTCTCCGGCATTTTCTCTTGAGTGAGTATGATAGAAAGTCCCATAGGAACAAAAACACCAAATCCTATAAATCCAACAAAAAGATAACAAATTTTTAATGGAAAAATTAAGAAAAGAAACATAGCGATCATAGAAACAATAATTCCAGATATAATCGTCAATCTTCTTCCGTACCAGTCAGCAAAAATACCACCTAGGATTACCCCAAACGCACCACCAATAAAGAAAAGTGTGCTTGTCAATCCACCTTCCCACAGACCAAGATTTTCATCCACAAACATAGTAGTTAAGAAAAAAGCCAAATTCGATACAATTATTGCCCTAACCCCACCTATTATAAAAAGAGATACGACATCTCCTTTTATTTTTTTAAATATAGAAACCAAATCTATTTTTTTAGAATCTCCTGAAATAGATTCTTTATCAATTCTAGGAGTGCTAATCATTACGAAAAAAGCAGAAAGAATTCCAACGAAACCATATAAAGTGAGCCATTTCAAACCTAAATTCTCAGTTACAGAAATAGCAATTAGAGGACCAACGGCAAATCCAATTCTTCCACCCGTAACAAAAAGACTCATTGGAATGCTATTTCCTTCTTGGCTCAATCTACCCGCACGCGCACCCATGTCTGGGTGGGTGAAAGCAAAAAACATACCACCTACAAACATTAAAACTAATAAAGAAGTATAATTAGAAATCCAGCCTATAGCAGAAAAACAAAAGGTACACCCTACCAGTCCTATTGGAAGCCAAGGTACCCGAGGCCATCTATCAATCACAAGTGCAGTTAGAGGCTGACTGATTGCACTTGTACTGGCCTGAACAGATATCATGAAACCTGCAAGGGTTAAGCTAAAACCTATCTTCTCTCTAAGCACGGGAATAAGAGCCATTGGGAATTGTGCGGCACTATCAATAACAAAATGTGCAAGAAAAATAAAAGATGAAGCAAACCACATAGTCTTTATATTTGTTTTTTGTTTCGACATTAGAACCTTTTAAAAGTTTATCTACTTTGGAGAAAGACCCGAAATCGTTCTTCTTAATGCTGCTTCATAGGTCTCGCCCACTTCAACTGGATCAATCATTAGCACAGGCAAATCTACACCCTCACCTCTAAGAGCATCGAGTTTCTCCAAACATCTTCCTCTTGGACCTACAAGACAAAACTGATCAATCAATTCATCTGTTATATTCGAAGAAATTCCTTTTTGATCATTTTCAAGAAAAGCTTTCGAAATTAATTCTGCTTCCTTAACAAATCCACTTTCACGTATCGATTGGTTATATGCTGGGAGACCCAACCAATAAGTTAGGGTTTCCCTGGCCTTATCTCTAGCTAATTGCAAATCTTCAGAGAAAAAAGTATGAATACCTAGATCTACTTTTACTGCGAGTGGATCTCTTTTTTTCTCCAATGATCCTTCATTTTTTAAATCAACTAATTTTTTTATTCTAGACTGAGGAACCATATAAAGCATAATTCCATCAGAAATTTCACCAGCCAATTTTGTCATTCTGGGACCTACTGCGGCCGTAAAAACAGGCACCTCCTGTTTTGGCTTTTTGAATCCCAATACTTTTCCCTGATAAGTTTGAACAGGAAGATCTGGATAAACGTTTACTCCCTTCAGAAGACCTTTTACTTCTGACACATAATTTCTGAGATCCGTATTTGGTTTTCCAGTTTGAATATTCATAGCTGCATTTCTTGGGGGATGTCCAAGACCAAGTCCTAAAACGAATCGACCATCAGAAATGTCACTAATGGTAGTTGCCGCTTGTGCAGTGATATAAGGATGTCGCAAATAAATAATCGCGATAAAACTACCTATTTCAATAGTTTTTGTTTTCATCGCCATAACCATATTTATTGCAAACGTATCAGTAAGAGACTCCGTAGTATAAGCTCTATCAAAACCATTTCCTTCTGCATATTCTGTCACGTCTCCGATGGCCTCAAAAGAAATATCGGCAAAAGTCAGAAAACAGAATCCTAATCTCTTTTCCATTCTGAATCTCCTAGAAATTAGTTTTACGGAAACCATCGTTTATAATTATGTATATAGCAAATCAATATATTGAAAAAATTATTTCAGATAACTAAAGGGGGAGTTTCTCCTTCTGGAACATCTAAATCAAAGACATTCAAAGTCATAGAAACTATCGTGTAATATCCAATCAGCGAGGTTAATTCCACCAAGGCTTTCTCCCCAAACCTATCCAAAGCTATTGCATAAACGTCATCACTTACAAAATGATTTTTATGTATCTGCTGGCAAAAATTATAGAGCGCAGATTCCTCTTCATTCATATTTTCAGGAATTTCATCTTTACGAAGACTTTCTACAATTTCTTTTGATAGCCCAGCCTTCATAGCGATAGGGGCATGAGCATACCATTCATATTGAGCTCCCCAGAAACGTGCTGTAATTAAAATTGCAAACTCACTTAATCTAGGAGGAAATGAGGTGCCATATCTTAGATGACTACTCACCTTCTCTAATTTCTCTAGAAAATCTGGACACCTCAACCAAGCTAAAAATGGACCTGCAACTCCTCCTCTAGGACCAGAATCAATATGTTCATAGATGGATTTTTGATTCTCACTTAATTCAGAGAATTCCAAGTAATTTAATCTGCTCATATTAAATGCTCCAATTATAAAACATAGGTATAAAAATATTTTAAAAAAAATTCTTTAACGCATTACAAATAATCATTTTTAAATTACCATAGCAAACCAATGGTAGCCACTAGAACTCAGTGAGTACATTTGAAAAGGAATTTGAGGAAACAATGTCTGACACAGTAATAGTGGGAGGCGGAATCATTGGTCTTCTCACAGCAAGATATCTTGCCCAAGCAGGAAAGAAAGTTACATTGATTGACAAATCCGAGTTGGGATCTGGTGCAACTTGGGCATCAGCAGGTATTATATCTCCTCATGCGACTAGCGGTTCGACAGATATTGCCGGAGAACCCGGACTCATTCTTAGAAATCTTTCATTTGCTTTGTGGCCACAGATTGCACAATCTATCCAGCAAGAAACTGGGATAGACATCGAATTTACTCTTTCCGGTGTACTCTTAGTATCCTTTAATAAAACAGAATCAGAAAATATAAAGACTAAAGCAAAAAAGAATGATTGGGGCAATACAAATTGGCTATCATCAGATGAAGTACAGGAAAAAGAACCCGAACTTTCAAAAACAATAGATGGCGCACTACTTGTAGAAGGAGGAAATGTAGAAGTTAGAAATCTTGGTCCCGCTTTAGAAATATCATGCAGAAAATTAGGTGTAGAAATCCGTAGTGGAGAATTAGTTAGTGAAGTTATTTCAGACAAAAATTCTATCGTCGGGATCAGAACAGAAAAAGATGAAATCAAATCTTCTAATGTAATCATCTGTGCAGGAACAGGAAGTAATCAAATCAAAGGAATAGATTTAGATATTCCGATTATACCTCAAAAAGGACAAATCATTTCTATAGATGGTAGAAAAATACACCTCAACCATATTATTTTGACAGAAAATGATCCTTATTTCGTTCCTAGATCTAACGGGAAAATCATTCTTGGCGCTACTAGAGAATGGGCTGGAGAAGATAAAAGATTAACTGTTGGAGGACTCAGTTGGCTTATGAATGGTGGCATGGAAATTATTCCAAACATAAAAGATTCTGCAATTAATGAAACATGGACAGGATTCAGACCGGTAACAACTGATTATTTACCATTAATTGGAAAAGGCAATATAGATGGACTATATTTCTGTTCGGGTCATGGACCATCCGGGGTAGGACCCGCTCCTGCTAGTGCAAAAATCATTCTATCTCTGCTAACCGAAAACCCAACTGAAATGGACATAAATCCTTATAATCCAATGAGATTTTAGATAAATACTATATTTTTACGATTCAATATGTTTTGGTAAAAGTGGCAACAACATTTCTCCAAAATTCTCTGCTTCACGATCATGTGGCCATCCCGAAAGAATAAAGGTAGAAGTTCCAACATCTACATATTTACGAATTTCCTCGGCAACAATTTCAGGACTACCAGCAAGCATTGTTCCTGCTCCCTGTCTTACGAGGTTAATACCTGCGAAAAGAGCTTTTCCATACCATAATTTTCCATCAGAAGACATTGCATCCATTCTCTGTTGAGAAATAGACTCTGCTTTGTCACCATCTGAAGAACTCATAGATGTTTTCTCTCCATAAGACTCAGTTCCAACTATTAGTTCTTCGGCAGCTTTTTTTGCATCTTCGTCTTTTTCTCTGATCAATATATGAAAACGAACACCTAAACTTAGATCTCTCTTATGCAATGTATTGGCCATTTTTCGCACTTCGTCATACTCAGACTTAATTTCAGAAACGGTCTCTCCCCACTTCAGCATCACATCTGCAAATTTAGCTATAACTTTTTTAGCAGCCTCTGAACTCCCACCAAAGTAAAGTGGTGGGCCTCCTTTTTCAAATGATTCGGGATAAACAAAACCATCTTCTATTTCATAATAAGTGCCTTTATAAAAATATCTTTCTTCTGGAGAATCCCAAAAATGTTTCACAATAGTTAAGAATTCGTCTGTACGAACGTATCTTTCATCATGATCGAAAAAATCACCATAACGTCTAGAATCAACAGATGAACCTCCAGGCACAACATTTACCGTAACTCTTCCACCAGAAATCTGATCAAGAGTATTCACCTGCTGGACTGCAAAAGTTGGAGATGTCAATCCAGGACGTATTGCAACACAAAATTTCAATTTCTTTGTTTCCCTTGCCAGTGCCGCAGCAAGTAACCAACCATCCGAACAAGAAGTGTTACAAGGAATCAAAATATTCGTCAGTCCATTCTTCTCAGCTGTTTTGGCAATGTGTACTAGATATTCAAAATCAGGAGGAATCTCTACAACATTCTTTCCAAGTTCGGTAGCATCTCCTCTTTTGTTCGAAGGCAGGTACCAAGCATATTCAATAGGCTTAGAATTAGATACAATCAAAATTAATCTCTCTATTTAATTAGTAAGATATAGAATTTACAAAACTAAACAAAGCACTTCAACTGTCTTATTGAGTTAAGACTAATATACAGGAATGTTGAACAAGGAATGTTAAGCGCAAATTTTCTCGCGGTTTTTTTTGCAATGTCAACATCAGTTCTCTTTGGTCTCCTTAGTGTGCTAGTCCGAAGAGGTGGACTTTACGCCAATTCCATGTCAGGCATTTTCATCGGACTATTTGTTTCCTTGCCAATAATGTGTATCGTTTCCTATGCCATCTGGAAAGAAGAATGGTGGAATTTTAACGGGATTATCCTATTTTGTCTTGCCGGGTTAGCCGGCCCTGCTTTTTCAAGAGTCTTTCTTTTTTTAAGCATAAATAACCTCGGGGTATCAGTAACGATGCCTCTAGTAGCAACAACTCCACTTTTCTCATCAGTTCTTGCATACATTTTTTTATCTGAAAGACCAGGTCCACTTATTTGGTTTGGAACATTTTTGATTGTCATAGGAAGTGCTCTATTGAGTTACAGAAAGACAAATGACCAAAATTGGGAACGAAAAAAAATATGGATGGTTTTCGTCTCTACAATAGGCGCAGGTTTTTCTTTTGTACTAAGAAAAAGTGCTTTCTCATATATTCCAGATCCTATAGTTGGGGCTACTATTTCATGTATAACCGGCTTATTTGTTCTCTGTACGCTTCTCCCTATTCTCCCTAAAAATACTAAACCTAATAATATGAAAAATAAAAAGGCCTGGATTTTCTACGGTAGTTGCGGATTGATAAATGCGGCAGGTTTTACATTAAATTTTGCTGCTATGAGTTATGGTGACGTTTCAATAGTAGCACCACTGACATGTACCGCCCCCGTATTTGCTATTCTTTCTAGCTATTTTCTTTTAAAAGACCTTGAAAAAATAACCCTATCTATATGTGTCGCCACAGCAATAACCGTGACAGGTGCAATTTTGATTAGCTGGAAATTCCTGTAATTTTGACTTGCAATCCATAAAAAATTCTTTATTGTAGGTTGTTAATTTAAATCTATTCTCGATTTAGGGGTCCATACATGAGAACTGAGTACGCTTGGTTTCTTCCTACAGTCCGTGCTGGGGATGGTCACAAAATAAACGTCAAAACTCCTGAAAGACCTCCAACCGTAGAGTATCTTTCTGAAGTTGCCAGAGTTGCCGAAAAAGCAGGATTCATAAATCTTTTAGTACCAACAGGCACACATTGTTTAGACGCATGGGTTATGGCAGGCGCAGTCGCCCAGCACACAGAAAAGATACGTTTCTGTGTAGCATTTAGACCTGGGCTCACTAGCCCTACTTTTGCGGCTCAAACTGCAAATACAGTTGATAAAATTACAGGGGGAAGACTTACTATAAATGTAGTTACTGGCTCAGGTCCATCTGACCAAATGAGATATGGCGATCATCTCAAACACGATGAAAGATACGATAGAACCGAAGAATTTCTAGATATCGTAAAGGCCATTTGGTATTCAAATGGAGACCCTATCAATTACAAAGGCAAATACTATGACATAAGGGATTCCGCTATTTTTCCTGATCATGTGACGATGCCTCACCCCCCTCTTTACCTAGGTGGAAGTTCAGAAGAAGGAAGAAGAGTTGGTGCAAAACACTCGGATGTTCATATGATGTACGCAGTTGACATAGACAGAATTGCCGCCGATGTCTTAGATATGCGCAAACGTGCAGAAGAATACAACAGACAGGACGAAATCAAATTTGGGATAAGAATGCATATTGTTTGCAGAGAAACAAAGCAAGAAGCTCATCTCGCTGCCGAAAAAATAATCGAAGGAAGTGACCTATCAAACACTACTGCATGGTCTGAAATGTCAAGAAAAAGCACCGAAAGTGTTGGACAAAAGAGAATAAATGAAATGGGAAACAGAGAATCTTTGTGGATTACTGATACCCTTTGGATGGGAGTAAATAAAGTAAGAGGAGGAGCAGGAGCGTCACTTGTCGGAACACCAGATATGATCGCAAAAGCTTTAAAAGAGTACGTTGAAGTTGGAGTAGATTGTTTTATTCTTTCAGGTTGGCCTCATGTGGAAGAAGCAGAGATCTTCGGCAAAGAAATCATGCCACTATTACAATCTACAGAACCGATTGTTCTTTAACAATTGCCTCGTTTCAATTTCACTTCCTTGACTTTACAATCCTTTTTATTCTTGAAAAAACGCCAATTTAATTAAAGAAAGGGTAACCATGAGCAATAAAGACTTCGAAGGGGAAAATGCAATCGTTACAGGAGGAGCAACAGGCATAGGTGAATCTACAGCTAGAATACTCGCAGATAGAGGTGCAACTGTAACGATTTTTGATATTAATCAAGATGGAGCAGAAAGAGTCTCTTCTTCAATTAATGACAATGGAGGCAAAGCATTTCCTTCTATTACAGATCTCACCAATTGGGAAGCTACAGATAATGCGGTAAAAAAAGCAAAATCAAGAGAAAAAAGATTAGACATTGTAGTACACAGTGCAGGAGGATTTCCTAAATACGTAAGTTTACTAGACTGCCCTATTGAAACCTGGGAAGGGATCTTAGACTCAAACCTTAAATCCATGTTTTATCTTTTAAAAGCAGCTGCTCCACTAATGATCGAAAATAAGTACGGCAGATTCGTATCTCTTTCAAGTATGGCAGCTAGAAGTGGCACAAATCCAAACCCGCCTCATTATACTGCCGCCAAAGGTGGAGTTCTCGCATTAACGAGACAGGCTGCACTAGAACTTGGAAAATACAATATTACCGTTAATGCAGTCGCACCCGCCAATGTAAATAGCCCTAGAGGACTAGCGAATAGAACAGAGGATAGAATAGCTCATATAGAGAGCACCTCTCCTATGAGAAGGCTATGTGAACCTGATGAAATAGCTTCAGCCGTAGTTTTTTTATGTAGTAAAGAAGCAGGATATGTTACAGGAGCTACTTTGGATGTAAACGGCGGCGCCACAATGGCCCCTTAATCCTAACTAAGGTTTTTTTGCTTCTACATAAAGGGTGGTTGCTACGCGGTGTGGATCTGTTTGATCTATTTTTTCAAAATCGTTCTCTTCGCTTTCATTTGAACCTGTCTTTTTTATACCTATAAAACCAGCTTCTTTGAGAATAAATTCAAAAGTTTCGAAATCGTAAAGAAATTGATGTTGGTTTCCTGCCACAAGATCATTACACCTCATCATTTTTGTTTGACCTTCCCTAAGGTTTACGAAATGAGGGTTCTCTTTCTTTTGGCCATCTGAGGTATATCCAGAAAGAAGAGTTTCTCCATCTGGAACACCAATTCTAATTACTCCACCTGTATCTAGAAGTTGAAAGCAATTAGGGAGAATTACTTCTCTAACCATGTACAATGGAATATGTTCAAAAAAGTGCTCTGAGTAAATAGATTCTGCTGATCCCTCACTTAAAGGTAGACCTCTTCGAACATCCAATACTAAAACTTCTGTTTCAGAAGTCAATTTAGGGGGATAACAGTCTACATTAAGCCAATTTTCTTTTAGTGTATTTCCGCAACCAAGATGAATTTTCAGATTAGATAGTTTTCTTAATTTTTTAATTTGTGAGCGGTAACGTAAACTTAGAAAACACCTGATTCTTAAAATGAGCATATCTAACTCATAACGGAAGATGGTACTTAAATGACGAGGAAATCCTATAGACACCCAAATTCTTTTTGAAAATGCTCGCAGAGATTTAGGTAAAAAACAATACGGAGACCAAGTCTCTTTTACCTGATGTAATTTTTCTTTTTCCATACTTCACTCAAAAAAGATTTTTAAAAGATTTTTGATTCACTAAGAAGTAGTTAGCCATATTTTATCAAATTAGACAACAAACTAAAAAATCAACGTGCAAATCCACTTGACGCCTATAGTAGATCGTGTAATTTTAACATAAATTTAGTGGCCCCTTCGTCTAGCGGTCAGGACACTGGCCTCTCACGCCAGGAACAGGGGTTCGAGTCCCCTAGGGGTCACCAATTAGAGAAAAGGATGATGAAAATTTCGAAAAATTCTTTTATCACAAAAATAAATTCATCTCCAGTAATTCAAATCCTAATTTTCATATGGGTAATAACCATTAATTTTCTTTATTACAATCAATTAAGAGAGCTTTTTTACCCAACTTTACAGAAAATTTTCTCTTTCACATGGATTTCCATACAATTTTAAATTTGGATAATATTTTAAAAAATCACACATACTAGCTTTACTTGATGAACATCATAAAGTCAGATAGAATTTTCACATAATCGCTCGATATTCCCCTGAAGAAAAACATACCTAAAGGAATTCTTTTTTTGTCTGAATCTAAGCAACAAAAAACTTCAACTTCCTTAGATTTATTTTCAGCAATGGGCATTTTACTCTTTGTTCTTTTAACATTCATAGGGGAAGGAAGACTTCGCTTAGAAGATTATACTGAGGTAGTGCATGCATTTGGTGCTGGAGGCAATCATGAAAATCTCACTACAATTTTAAGAAGATCTATTGACCCAAACTATCTATCTGGAGACATATATGCAGATAGCTTGAAATATTTTTTCATTCCGTTTGTGGAAGGTCTTAAATTTTTTTATGGATTAGGCTTCGATTTCAATTTTCAATCTATTGTCTTGCAATGGACCGGCAGAATTGCTTACCTCACCTCTATTTTCTATCTTTGCAGATACCTTGTTCCTTCAAAGATAGTCCCCTGGATAGTTTTTACTTTTCTTATTCGTTCTAGACTTATAATAGGAGAGTTTCCTGTTCTAAGTTATTTCGATCCGAACATGGAAATATCCATGGCTTTCTGTCTATTTTCATTACTATTTTTTTTAAAAGGCAAAAAAGAACTTGCTACTTGCTTAGCATCCATCGGTACCATTTTTCACTATAGATTTCCAATTTTTCTTTTATTTTTCTACCTGATTTGGCTTGTTTGTTATTGGAGAGAACTATCTCTAAGAACAATCTTACTTTCTTCATTTGGAGCAATACTTTTTTCATTACCTCTTCTTTATTTAATGCTTCCAGTTGCTTTTCATCAAACCAGCCCAACAGAAAATGAAATAATACGGCGTATTATTTTCTCAGCAATAGCTAACGAATTCGCTCCATTCACAACTTTAACGCATGTTTGGCCCAGATACACTTTCCTTTTTTTTACTAGCTCTTTAGGTGCTTACTATTTTTATAAATCAAAAGATGAATATTCGAAAAAAACACAAAGAGATCTTTCCCTCTTTCTTTATTTCACGATTATTCTAACTCTCTTTCAATTTATTTTCACAGAAATAACTCTGAGCCTTTTATTTCTTCAACTTCAAACAAATAGAATTTTACAAATTTGGATAATTATTGGAACGATTTGGTCTAGTCAGTGGTTTTTAAATTTAATTGAAAAACCAAGCAATTACAAAACCAAAGTATCCGTTCTTCTTTTTATGATTTGTTTGTTTTTCTCAGATACACTCTTTAGCTTACAAATATCAACTTTCAAAATATTTCCTGTATTCGTCTTATGTGTATTTTTTCTTTTATGTGTTTTTATTTTTTCAAAGAATCAAACTTCTAATATTTTGAACCATAGGAAGACTAGCCTGATCTTTTTTTTAGTTTTCTTTTTCACAACTTCAGGGCTTTTTGTTGCCAGAATAATACAAAACTCTTCTGACAGATGGAAAGAATTAGATGACTGGAAATCTATACAACTTTGGGCAAAATCAAATACACCCAAAGACTCTGTTTTTTTTAATCCTAGTGGTATTGGAGGATTTAGAATTTTTTCTGAGAGAACACATGTAGGTGCATTATATGACCTGCATTTATCACTATCATTAGACCCTAGCAAAACTCATAAAATTCACCAACGACTCAATGATATTGCATTTCCAATACTCAAATCTATCGACACAAGACATCTAGCATGGCAAAAAAACTCGAAAAGATTCGAATCTATGCATAATGAATTATTAAATGAAGAAAAATATCTATCGATTATCAAAAAAGTAAAATTTGATTACATTATCAGATGGAGAAAAAAACCTTTAAAATTCAAAGAAGTCTATTCCAACAAATCCTTTATCGCTTACAAAATCGATAGGAAGAAACATAGACCTTTTAAATAAGTTCAGAAAAGTGGACGAGGAAAAACGTTTGCGAAATATAACAAATACAAATCAAAAAGAAGCAATCTTTACAGGCTTAGGAATTATTTTCTTCTCTTTTCTGACTTTTATTGGAGAGGGGAAATTACGAATAGAAGACTGGTATCAAGTCATACATTCAACTGGTGCAGGTGGACATCACGAAAATCTCATAACTGTATTAAAGAAATCTTCTATTCCTGGATATTTAAAAGGAGACCTTTATGCGGACAGTCTCCAGTACTTCTTCTTTCCCTTTGTTGAAGGGATGAAGCTTTTCTATCGTTTAGGTATGGACTTTAATTTACAGTCAATTTTACTGCAATGGATTGGACGTATTGTCTATCTCTCTTCGATATACTACCTATGCCGTTTTCTTGTAAGTTCCAAATTAGTTCCATGGTTAGTTATGGCATTTTTAATACGAACAAGAATTATCATTGGAGAATTTCCCCTACTAAGTTATTTCGACCCAAATATGGAAATCTCAATATCTCTCTGTTTATTCTCCCTCTTATTATTTCTAAAAGATAAAAGAGATATGGCTGCCTGCTTGGCTTCGGTAGCTACATTATTTCATTATAGATTTCCAGCACTCCTCTTACTCTTTTACCTTGTATGGCTTACATTCAACTGGAAAACTGTCACAAAAAGAACAATGATTATTGGTACGACCGGGGCTATACTTTTTTCTATTCCATTTCTAAATATGATACTTCCACTTTTGCTAAATCATTCAACACCAGAAAACAACGAAATAGCAAAACTCATCATTTTTTCAGCAATTGCAAATGAATTCGCACCTTTTTCTACTATTGGATATATGTGGCCAAGGTATGGATTTCTTTTTTTTACTTCTGTAATTGGTTTAAAACTCTTTTTCTCTTATGAATATAAACTTTCATCTCCTCTTAGAAGAGATTTAAGAACATTCCTTATTTTTACTTTAGTTCTAGTATTACTCCAGTTTATTTTCACAGAAATAACACTCAGTCTCTTTTTCTTAAAATTGCAAACAAATCGAATTTTACAAATTTTTGCAATCTTCATGATAATATGGTCAAGTCAGTATTTCATGTCATTAATAGAAAAGAACAAAAACAATTTTCTCAATCTACTGACAATATTTTATATGCTTGCACTGTTTTTTTCAGATACATTTTTTCATTTCGAAATTTCTGAAATAAAAATATATCCTTTTTACTTGATGACATTGATCCTTATGTTTTATTTCTTCAAAAAATCAACCTCTTTTCAAAACACAAAAGAAATAAGACTCCCAAGAGTTTGTTTGATTTGGATTTTCATTTTCACACTCATTTGTTCTGCAGTATATTTCACACGTTTATCGGTCGTAATGCCAGAAAGATGGAGACTTTTAGACGATTGGAAATCCGTGCAAATGTGGGCAAGAAAGAATACTCGTTCCGATTCAATTTTCTTTACGCCAAGTGGCGTTCCGGCTTTCAGAACATTTTCAGAAAGGACTCCGGTAGGAGATTTATATGACTTACATTTAGTTGTATCGCTAAATCCTGCAGTTATTCCCCAAGTTTATCAGAGGTTGAAAGATATTGAATTTCCTATGATCAATTCGTTAGACGACAGACATGATTTCTGGAAAGAAATTATGGAAGGAAAGAATTTACAAGATAAATATAACGAAACTTTAAACGAACAAAAGTATTTAGCCATACACAAAAAGGTAAAGTTTGATTACATCATTAGGCGCAAAAACATGCCTTTAAATTTCAACGAGAAATTTTCCAATACTAGTTTTATAATTTACAAGATAGATAAAAGTCTGAAATGAAATCTAACAACCGAACTCATACAAACAAACGCTGATACATATCTGAACTGAAGACATTCTCTTTGTCATATTTTTCTTTAAGTCCTTGAAATAAAATACGTTTAGGATACATAACCTCAAAAGATTCTTTCGTAATCATTTCATCTTTAGCTAGATAGAATTTACCTTCCAGATTTGTTGTCAGAGCCAATAATTCTTTTTGAAATTCTTTAATTTTTTCTATTTTTCTATTCCTTAATTGTATATCTATACCAAGACTGAAAGCATCATCGGAATAAGAAATCATGAAGTCATCTTTCCCATGCAGTTTCACTCCACATAACAAACTTTCAGAGTCGAATTTTTGACATAATTTAATAATATCAACCATGGGTTTTGCTCCGTGTCTTCTAGGTATCATAGGCTGAAACTCAAGAAATCCATGAGGACGATATACATGTTTCAAATTTGGAATTTTATGATGCATGAAATTCCAATCCGTAAACAACATAATTTTCTTTTTACGATCCATCATCTTAGCCAAAAAATAATGTAATTTATTGACTTTTTTTATTGAAGAAGGCAGGAAAAAAGGTCTCAAAAGGAACCAAGTTGGTCCTGATGGGAAAATACCAAAAACACGATTAGGGACTTTGCAGGAGTTAGAAACTAAATTTGATTCGACTTTCACATCACTTTCTATCCACTTTGCGGTAGTAACATACCCTCTTCCTAAACTCTTTCCCCTAGGAAAACAGTCAACCCAAGAAACTAAAAAATCAGAGGTCTCTCTTAATTTTTCAATCTTTTCTATTGTTTCTGAAATATCTTTCGAAACGAAACTTGAAACCTCCACAAAAGGGGAAGGTATTTTCTTAAGTGTTAAAGTTATTTCAAGTATTATGCCTAATAGACCCATACCTCCAATTACTGCATAAAATAAATCTACATTTTCATTTTCATTAAGAGTTAAAACACTTCCATTAGAAAGTAATAATTTAATATCTTTTACTAAGGCACCAAAATTTCCACTTTTCCATGAATCCTTACCATGTACATTGTTAGATACCGCTCCACCAACTGTAATATCTCCTCCTGGACAAGCACTTAGTGTCCAATTATCTGGTAAACTCTTTGTAAAAATATCTGAGAATTTAGCTCCGGGTTCAACAATCATCTCACCATTTTCCGGATTCCATGATAAAATTCGATCCATTCTCGATACATTAAGAACGATTTCGTTTGTATTAAGAATCATATCTCCATAACTATAACCACTGCCTCTGGCACATATTGTCTTTTGATTGTTTTTTGCAAAGGTTAATACTTCCTTTAAATCTTCAATTGATTCTGGATAAGCCACGAGACATCTACTTTTTAAATTTTCTGTAAAAGAAGTTATCGTCTCTTCTTTAATTTGAGTCATTTAAATAATATTCCTATTTAAAACAATAAGTTAATGTTTCATAGTTAAATCAACTTAAAGATATTTCTTTCCTTTTGGAAACAATTTCAAAAAGGAGTATGATGCAAAAATAATGAGATACGTATCTAAATAAAGTCTATAAGTTGTATGTGCCCAGGCTATAGCAGAAACTAATGCGAAAGAGAAAAACATAAAATAAAAAATACTATGCTCCCTCTTTTGCTTCCTACCTAAATATATTCCAATAATTCCAAAGAACAATACTGGAGTATAGGACAACGTATAGAAAAAACGCTTAAAGAAATTTTCACTGGTTGGAGAAAGCATAGGACTAAAACCTGCAAAAACTTTTACTGCGGCATATTTCACTTCGAGAAATGGATTTTTAAAAGCGAAATCTAATGCTCTTTTCGTAAATTCATCGTTCTGCTCAAAAACGGTCATTTTCTCTAATTTCTTTCTATCCTCTTTTGATATTCTAGCTAAGGCTTTATGAGTACTCATACAAAGAGTTGACCATGGATAATATGAAAGTGTATCAGGGTTATGAGCTGTCCATAATTGGACACCTGAACCTATTTTAAAAACAGCCTTTCCATGAACAAAATAATTACGAACTATCCATGTGGAAATAACTAAAATAAAACAAACAGAGAACAAAAGAAGTCTTTTTGTTAATTCACTATATTTTTTATTTGAGTTTAATAAGAACCAAATAATTACAAAAGGAAAAAGAATCAACATCGTTTCTTTTACTAGTGCTGTCAAACCAAGTGAAATACCCGCATAGACAAAATCAATTTTTCGACGATCATCAATTGCTTTAAAAAAACAGAAAATTGACAAAACCATAAGAAAAGTTAAAAAAGAAGTCTCTTGTAATGCAGTGTCATGAACCACGTAGTATGGATAAATTGCAGCTAGCAATGATGCTAAAATAGCAACGCTATTATTAAATAAACGTTTAGCAATTCGAAAAATCAAAACAACTGAACAAGTCCCAATTAACGAGTGAAAAAATATTGGGGGTAGTGAAATTTTTCCAAATAGAAAATAAAAAACTGACAAGAACAATGGATAAAGAGGAGGACGCATAGCATGGACAAATCCATCTGAACCAGGAGAAGAAGTTAATCCTTTTCCTTCGACAAAATTTATTGCAATTTCACTATATTGGCTATAGCCGCTTCCCCACCAATTGACTGGAACAATATCCAGAAAAGGAATCCCAAAATAATATTTGAAAACTCCAAAACCAAATCTTAAGGAAAATGCAAGAAAGAATAAAAAGCATAGAAGCTTCCTAGGAGACCAGATGTCGGACTTATTATCTTCTAGAAGAATCATCTTCATACTCCTCATTCAAAACAATTCAACTTATCGGTCAGTCACTTAAAACAAGAAAGAATACAATGAGGATAAGTAAAATTTAATAAATCGTACCTAACATTCGATTCTACTTTTTCGAAACTCTTTTTCGCTAAGCTTGAATAATCTTCAGCTGACCTAATACTTGTTCCACGATCAAATTTGATTAAAATTTTAGCGAAGAGTGTCGCATCTAGAACAAGGCATGGATCCATAGAAATCAATCTACCACCTTTTTTAAGGAATTTCTTTGAAGAATCAAGAAGTTGAATCACTTCCTCGTCTTCCATGTGATGCATTAAATTATAAGCTAGAATTATATCGAACTGTTCATCTTCTGGCAGATCAATCGAAGTAGCATTACTAACAAAGAATTTACCCTTCCCTGCATATAATTCCCTAGCACTTTCTATATACGATTCATTGAAATCTACACCTACATATTCTACATCAGATAATATTTCCAACATCTTTCCAGGCCCACAACCAATATCTAAAATCATTGAATTTTTTTCAGGACGAACATATTCGTCTATAACCATGCGTCTGGCCACTTTATGACCAACTGCTGTTTGCAGTGCTTCATAGAAAAAAGGATGTTCAAGAACTCTTCTTATGCCGGTAGAAACATGCCCCATTTAAGCCTCAAGATATTTTTTCTTCTTTAAACCAAAATTTATAGGTCGAACTCAAAAGCGCAGTAATCAAAGAAGAATGAAAATCAAAATCAAAGAACTTATCCACTAAAGAAATGACTCCATTTCTTTTTGCAAGATTTACTATAGAGTCAATTCTTTCGTCGTTCATTGCAGAAAAAACTTTATGAAATTTCAAAGCCATCTTTTGTTCATTCAGAATTTTCTTCTTCCATTCAATTTCATAAAACGAAAAAACAGACTCATCAAACTTGTCAATTTCAAAAGCTCTCTGAACGGTTTTCGCTGCAATCTCTGCACAAACAAAACCGTAATATATTCCTCCAAAAGTTGTGGGCTTAATCTGCCCTGCAGCTTCACCAACTGCAATAACCCTATCAGAGAAACTCTTAGACAAAGAACCCATAGGAAGAAGGCTAACTTTCATCTTTGAAACAGAATCTATCCTCCCATTTAAAAAATCATTTTTCAAAAACTTCTTTAAATAATGACCGGCTTTATTTTTTGAGATCAGCCCAATCTTACATCTATTTTCAACAGAGGGTGCAATCCAAGCAAAAAAATCAGGTGCAATATCTCGCCCTAGAAAAATTTGCGTTTCTTCTAAAGAATCGAAAGAAGCTTCTACCTGTGCTCCTTGCACAAAGTCTTTAATTTCACCTAACCCAATTTTTCCAATAATCTTAGAACCAAAACCAGTAGCTAAAACACACATTTTAGAATGAATGTTCTGCCTTTGACCATTAACATTGACACTTAACTTAACACCCGAATCACTAATTACTAAATCTTTTACTAAACAATTCATTTTGTACATAACGCCCTTTTCTTGTGCTTTACTACATAGTTCTTTGTCAAAAGAAGCACGGTCAACCACATACGCCAATGGTCTTTTGGGAGAGTATTCTACGGTAGAACCAGATGGAGAGTGAACAACAATATCCTGCATTTTCCTCTGGATTACATGCTTGGGAAGATCGAAATTTTCAAATGATTTTAAACCAATAATACCAGAACAGTTTACTGAATCAGCAACATCAATATCTTTATCAACAACCAAAACCTCAAGACCGAGATCGGAAAGAAGTGTCGCAAGATAGGACCCCACGCAACCAGCACCAACTACTACAACGTCAACCAATATTTTCATCTCCTGAAATCATTTTCACAACTACATCTTTTTTCCACGATGTTCCCACTTACCTCTCAACGTTATCAAAACAGAAAAAACAACAAGTCTCAAATCCAGCAAAAAACTTTTCTTCTTAATGTATAAAAGATCGTATCTAAATTTATTTCTTCTTGGGGTATCATGACTTCCATATATTTGAGCTAATCCAGTCAAACCAGGAACTACGGATAATCGTTCTTCTGCGCCCGGAAATTCGGATATTTCCTTAAATGTTCCATCACCTAACGCTTCTTTTTCACCAGGTCTTAATGCACGTGGTCCTACGAAACTCATGTCGCCCAAAAAGATGCTAACCAGTTGAGGCAATTCATCCAGAGCTGTAGAACGAAGAAAAGACCCTATTTTCGTAATTCTAGGGTCATTCTCAGATGACTGAATAGGACCTAATCCTTTTTCTGCATTTTCAATCATAGAACGAAATTTCCAAATACAAAAAATCTTTTGTTCTTTTCCAATTCTCTTTTGAGCATAAAAAACCGGCCCACCATCCTCAAGCTTAATTAATAAAGGAACAATGACCCAAAGAGGACTTGAAATCAGCAAAGCAATAAGAGACAAAAAAATATCCATTAATCTTTTCATTTTCCTTAATCTCTCGGGCATATAACCAATACAGCAAAAGAACAAAAGAAGATAGAAACCTGAAAATTAATACCGATTTAATCTTTGTTTTCTAAAAAAGTTTCTTCAAACTCATATATTTTCGTAACTGGTCCTTTTTTTCCACTCCAAACATCCTCATATTCTTCTAAAGCTTCTTCATATAGTGTGTGTATTTCGGGAGCACATGTGTCATTATCAAAACCACCCACTAAATTTCTTGTCTTTTGAATCTCAAGATCCTCATGCCACATAGAACTGAATCTAAAATTAACAAACTTAGCAAACAAAGAAGGAAAATAAGAGACTAATTTTGGCACCTCTATAATGTACTTGTTGTGAGTAAGCACGAAGTCTCCATGCTGTTCAACAGACAAATGATAATATATTTTCCTTCCTGAATCAGTATCCATATAAATCTGCTTATATAAAAAGTTTTCACGATCAAGAACTCTAATTGCTAGAAAAGTTCTAGAAAAAGGTAGATATGGAAGCACCAAAGATTTGTACAAAAAGATTTGTGTATTTGAATTATCTAAAATCACTTGCATTGCTCTAATCTGCTTTGGATGTGTATGAACAAAATGCACATAATCTTGCGCATTATCCCAAACAATATCCAAAGGGTATTTAACCTTAGTTACTCTATTTATTCTTATTTTTACCATGGTAAATTTTTAGCTCTATGAAAAGAACCATCTTTCAAATCATATTTACATCCATGAAAATGACATACAAGATAATTTCCTCTTATCTTCGCATTTCTCAAATCTGCCCCTTGATGAGGACAAACTTTTGGAATCTTAGACTCAGTAGTAGAACCACAAACAATTATCTCATCTTTTCCGGTCAGTATTTTTTTTCTAAGAGTTTTATACTTAAAAATAAAATATAATCTAAAAAAAAACTTTCTCACTTTTTTCAATCCTTAACTAATATTACTTTTTGCAAAATCGAAATCAATCACTATTTCTCTCAAACTTTGCAATATAACTTCCGCAAAGCAATTTATTGAAAATAGGGAATTTCTCTACAACAGGTTCAAAAAATTTTAGAGTATGTGCAATATAATCAGGGCAGAATAAGGGAACTAGATTACAAAATTTGTAGTCTGACATCGAAAATTGTGACTTCTTAAACTGAGAAATCAAAAAACTCGGCGAAATCACCTTTTCACCCCTCTGAATATGCCATTTCGATATCTTCAAAACAACTCTCACCATTAAATTATAGGCATTCGGTTCCAAAACTACGACTTCTCTTGCAATTGAACTAATGTTAGCAATTCCTGCGCTAATATCATCTAAATGGTGAAGAACTCCACGAACAATAGCAATATCGAAAAACTTACCTGTTTTTTTCAAATCATATATATCTTCTACCGCAAACTTAATTTTACTATTAGTTCCTATATTTTTTTTAGCAACATCTATTGAAAGTTCAGAATTATCAATTCCTAGAATTGAATTTGGAGAAAATTTCAAAAACTCTGATGTAAATACACCATCTCCACAACCTACATCAATAATTTTTTTTCCCTTAAAGTCCGTTATATTAGCAATTGAAGCAGATAACCTAGAACCATTCATCTGACAAGACAACTGAGCAGATGTGTTGTACAAGTTTCCACCACTCTTAGAAATCTCTCTATCAAAAATGTCTCTGCTATTTCTTTCAGTCACTAAAATCCCCCTTTTGACGGAAGAGAGCGCAAACTAATACCGAATGAAACACAGAACAAAAAAGCTACCATAACTTTAGAATATGCGAAAATATCTTCAGTTATCGCGAAGAATGCAAGTCCAAGCACAGAGCCTTGCACACATGAAATCAGAAGATACCTTAAATTCTCTCTACTCGAAAAATTAACGTTTAATCTCTGAACAAAAGCAAAAATTAGAAGAATAAATGCAAGAAAACCTCCTATACCTAGCTCAACTAACTTTAAAAGATAAAAATTATGAGCAGAAACATTTCGAATCTTTCCATAAGGTTTTCTAAATTTTGGAATGTTTTCACCCATCTCTTTTTGTTCATAATGCAAAAAATGCATTTGAAAAGAATCTACCCCAGTACCCTTCCATAAATTTTCATCAACCATTTTCAAACTTCTAAAGAAAATATATTTCCTGTCACGTACAGATGACTCTATCCAAGTTGAAAAACTTTTTATTTTCACTTTTTCTTGAGAAAGATGAAATATAGAAGGAAAAATTATAGCTACTAAAAGCAAAAGTGCAGCAATAAAAACAAGAGGTTTTTTTGACCTGTATTTCCAAAATATGAATAAAAAACATATAAAAATCCCTATCATTGCACCTTTGCTATAACATAAAGTAAAGGCCATTAACTGGATAAAACCACTTGCGATCCACCTTTTTTTGCCTATAAATTCTTCACTAATAGAAATCGAAAAAGTCAAAGGTATAGATAGAAGCAAAATAGCTGAGAAGAAATGTCTGTGTGGAATTGGACCCGGAACAGACAATCCTCCAACCCCAGAAAAACCAGACATTGAAAAAAGATGAACAAGTTCTTCAAACCGTGGAATAATTCCCAAAAAGAAAAGTAGAAAATTTCCTAAAGTAAGAAGACAACAAAGTGTCACACCACCAACAAAGCAACTCGCGAAAAGGATTGAATTATTTTTATTTCTTCCTAAAATTAGCACTACACAAAAATAAACAAGATACATCGTTTGTTCAAAAATAGTCCACAGTTGAACAAATGGTTTGTATCCAGGATTCCAGAGAAAAGAGAGAAAATGAAAAAACACGAATAAACAAAAAAATCCTAATATAACTCTTTCTTTTGGCAAAGAAAATTTCGATTTGAAGAAGTGAATAATAAAGAAAAAATTAACGAGTACTAATCCAACACCATCAAAGTGAATACCCTTTCTTTCCCAACCATAAAAAATAAACTCAGCAAATCTAATATCTGAAATCAAAAAGTTTATATTTATCACAGGCACAAGGAAAATATGGAACGCGACTGCTCTTTCAATATTTGTAATCCCTAAAAATGTTAAAACAAAAAAAAGAACAAGGAAAAAAATAGAAATAGGCAAAGAAAAGAATGAAAATGAATAAATACTCAAAAATACCAAACTTACTACAAAAACAGGAATCAAAATCTTCATAGATCTAGCATTAAAAGTAATAATTTTTTTGCCTTTCATAGGAAAAACACATGAAAATTTTATTTTCTAAGTTCATAAATAGATACAACAATTTTTGCATTGTTTCCAAAACGTTTGCTCCCTACCAATTGCGTAAACTCTCTAGAAGACAAAAATCTAACACAACACTTCTCTAGTCTGCTCATAAGTTCTGAGGCAATGCCCCAATGGCTCCAAGTCAAACCAGGTCGATCATGTGTGGCAATATGGGTAAATCCTTTGCTTAGCAAACTTTTCAAAAACTGATTGCCTGAATCGAAAGGCAATTTCCTATTAAAATTCGACCAAAAATATTTATGATGATAGGTTTCATTTCTAGCATTAAGATAAAAGCGATGATGAAGACCTTCGCTTAATAGAATTTTTCCACTCTTTGGAACTACTCTGTTCACAAACTTTACTATTTTATAATCTGGAGATTTTCTTTCAAGATATCTATCTTTGTTTTCTAATCCGATAGAAACTGGCAAAGAATCGCCATAGTACAAAATCATAGACCCGATATTGAAAAACAATGAAAAAATCAAAACACTCCAATAAAAATTCTTCAGGATACTAGTCTTACAAAAACTAACCAGAGAACTAAACGATAAAATTAGCAGAAGCGGAAAAATAGGCAACAAGTATCTAGCTAATTGAGCTGCATAAAATATTAAAACAAAGAAAACAGCAGAATAACTCAGAAAAAATCTTCCCTTTCCTTTCAAATTGAACAAAAAAATCAATGGAAGAAATGAAAGAATTATGATTCCAAAAAAATGACCATCCCCGTAATTCTCTCCTTCTAAAATCATTCTAAAAGGGAATAAAAAAAGATCTAATACTGAAGATGAGTAACCTCCTGCACTTCCAATATCTACAAAATCACGACTATAACTTCCTGCATGAAAAAGCTTAGTAAATAAAGGATATATCGGGTCACCCGACCAAATCATATTTCTAAGAAATGGAGGGAAGGTTCCCAAGAACAGAAAGAACGTAAACCTAAAAAACTTTGGACAAAAACCAACAAAGCTACTATTTTTTTTAAAATAGTGAAGAAAAAAGAAAACACACAAAATCAGAGGAGAAATTAAAAGGGTATATTTCACAGAAGCTGCGATCCCAGATAAAAATGCAGCAAGGTATAAGCAGTTTTCCTGATCTCTTTCTAACCAATTCATATAAAAATGAAGAGATAGAACAAGATAGGCAACAGTCCATAAATCACCGCTTCCTGAAAATATCTGCCAGAAAACCATTGGGGTAGAAATAAAAAGAAGAACTAAAAACAAACTATGCTGTCTCGAAAGCATTCGAGAAGATAAAACATATATGGCAAGCACCGAGAGAAATCCACCAAGAATATTGATAATCAGAGATAATTTCTGAGAACTTAAGACAAGTCCGAGCAGAGTCAAATGATGCGGAACTGTCATTTTAAAGGTTACGTCCGACCAATATGTTGGAAAAATACTATTAGCATTTGCGTACATTTTCGGAATGCTAAAATAGGTTTGCAATGCATCTGAACCAGTTAAAGGTGCTGTGCCTGCGAACAAAATGAATAACGATACAAGGAGCAAACTAAAAACTAAAGTTTTTTCTAAAGAAGATAATTTATTTTCTAATATTTTCAACAGAAAAAAGAAAAGTTTTCTCAATAATTTGTATACATCTGCGATACAGACAATAAAAAGAATAAGAAAACTCCAAACTAGAACATCTTTCCTCAAAACTCCAAGAATTCCTAAAACCATTGTCAAATGCGATATTATTGCAAATCCGAAAACACCTGAAACTACAAAAGATTCTATTGAATTCAAAGATATTTCAAACCGAAAAAGATTTAAGAAAAAGCGTCTTCCTATTGAATAAGCAACAGAGGAAATAATGAGAAAATAAATTATATCCATTCTATATCCCGATTAAGATTTATGAGTACACAAAAACACATTTAAGAAAGATCCTTAATCTAAACAGATTTTCTCACATCAAAAATTTTTACAACAAGATGCAAAAAAAAGCAGAATGGCACATATAAAAAGAGAGACCCTATCGAAGAGTTTAAATGTTGCTCAGGATTAAACATCTTCACCCATAAAAATGTAAAAATGACAATTTCCCCAAGACCAAAACGAGAATGCATAAAAAGTTTATCGAAAAAACGGAAAAAAAGACCGACAAGAAACATTCCTGAGTAAACTCCAGTCTTACCAAAATTGATAAAAAACTCAGTTAAAATAGGAAGTCTTACCGAAGTATCAAAATCTTCCGATCTCACCAACTCATAACGATTTCCAAATTCAAAAGCGTAGATATCAATAGGCTTATCTGGATAAAGAAATCTTGGGATTATTTTTGTAAAAAATGCTGAATAAGTCTCACCTTCCCAAAACGGAATAGGATTAGGTGTAAGTTCTAATACATAAACCAATGTTGACAGTTGGGATAATCGATACCAAGACTGTCTTAAATCTTCTACAAAACCCATTCCTTTATCCACAAATCGTTCTATAGCTCCACTGGTAAAAATGAAGAAATCATAAAGAACTCCATAGACTTGATAATCATAGAGTCCTTCTTCAAAGTGAGCACCTTTATAAGGACGTATAATCACATAAAGTATCAATCCTGAGATTACAAATAACCAAGGAAATTTCTTTAAAAAACAAATATACAGAAGAGAAACAGGCAGAACTAATCTAGCTACCTCTCCTACACTCTGATTCCCAATTGCAATCACAAATCTAACAATAAAAAATGAAAAAAAACTGATCAAGATCAGAAAAGACAGCCGACTAGACATCTCTTTACGTTTCCCTGAAATAATCAATGTAAAAAGGAATATAATAGAAAGCATAGACAAATCAGTGAGAATATTTACGATCATTTTGAATTGCAATGGAATAGAAAAGTTTCTATTTGCAAAAAAAGAAAAAATACCTACGACGCCTAAAAAAATAAAGAGTTTTGAAAGTTTCTTTTCATTTTTCCATTCTATTTTCAAATGCGGAAAATTCTGAGAAATATTCTTTGGCAAAGGAAAATAATAAGCTACACACATTGATATCACTCCAATCAAAACAATCCACAATGATTCTTCTATCAAAGAATCATCAAAACGTGGTTGATTAAAATGGATACTTATTTTCGGAAGCAAGAAAACAGGAAGTGAGAAAAAAACAGCATACAAAAGGACCATAAAAGGGAAAGCTGGAATCCGAACATTACTTCCAAAAGTCCATATAATGAAAGGAAGAAAACAAACAAAAAGTATACAAGATGCAAGGAACTGTTGAGAAAATGTATTCTCATTTTCTATAAGATTCATTGAAATGAGTAAAAGAAAAAACGAAAACACAATACTAGAAAAAAGACGAGGCGAAAAATTATGTGAAAAGAAATCATCCCAGTTTCTCTTTTGCATATCGCTTTTCTCAGAATGATTAGCCAACTGAACACCTAGTAATTGAGAATTGCATATCTAAAATTTGGGCTGGTTTCATAAAAGAAAATTCTATTTTTTCCTAGAAAAATTTCGAGACCTATCTTTTATGACAATAATTGAAAATCCGACAAGAAGAATGATGAGTGAAATTGCAAACAACTTTAACAAATTCCTGCGAACCATTTCTTTTGACAAAGATTCAGAAGAAAGAGACTCAATTTTAGCTGAACCTAAGGTCATTTTTTTCTCTACAAGAAGTTCATTCATTTGTTCAGTTAATGGCGTAACTAGTCTCTTCTGAATATCGATACTGTCTTCCAATTTTTCAAGATTCACTCGCATATTAGATATTCTGATAGTTTCTTTTTGCAACTTCACTATTTTTTCTATAAGAGTTCCCTTCTGAACCTTAATATTTTCAACTCTCACAATACCGTCCCTGATATCTCTTCTGAGAATTTCAACTTTAAGTTTTTTTTCAGGAAAAACTCGAAACTTTGCGTCAGACATCTTAAACAAATCTTTCAAAATCGCACTACTTACTTTATTCCTGAAAGAGTTAGAAAGAATACTTTCAATATATAAGAAGTTTTCTTTCTCTACTTTTGAAATTACAAGATTGCTATTTTGAATTATAGGATCTAATGCAGAGACAAGATTTTTAAGTCGAGTAATTAGAATATCAAAATCTGGAATCGCAGATAATTTCGAAAGTTTCTTTCCTTTTGATATCAACACTCTGTATTTTGACTCAAGAATCGTAAGATTTTCAAGAATCTCAATTCTAGATTTACGCATTCTCGATTTTGTCCTTCTAGTCGCTTGCCTTTCCACTTGCGAAGGTTGTTTTAATAAAAGAATCCATTCTTTTACTAAAGACAAATCTCTTTCCAAAGTAAAGACGAAGGTTCTTGGTAGTGCAATGATGTCGAACAATTTATCGTGCAAAGAATATTTATTAGCTATGGCAGTATTTTTTTGAAAAACCAGATCGTTAATTGTAGTAAGTGTAAATTTATTTTCAAGATTAAGTTTTTGTGATCTCAAATCAGCTAATTTTTTCTGAGAAGAAACAAGCAAAACGCTGATATTCTTTATAGAATTACCAACGTCATCTTTTCTCTTGTCAGATATATATTTCACAAAAACTTTTGCCCATTTATTAACTACATAAGAAGAAATAGAAACATCAGGATGATGAATTTTCAGTCTTATTCCTGGAGTCCTACGTATCCATTCGACCTTCATTAAATCGCGTAATTTCGAATGGGTTAAATTCGGCAACTTTTCTCTCAGAACAGGTATTAACGAATTAATTATTGCAGGAGACTTAGATAAAGTGGAATACCATATAGAAGATGAACGAACATCTTGGTCAAAGAATCCTTCTAAAAAAGTCATTTTGTCACTTTCTGGATTCAATTTTGTTCTTTTCCCAAGACTTCTAAACTCAATTATGACATCAGAAACGAAATATTTTGTAGAAAATGTATTAAGATTCATCCCTACAATCAAAACAAGAATGAATAAAAGCAATAAAAACCATTTCCATTGCCTAACAAATAACTGTTCTAAAAAATTCGTCATAATTTAATTTCCTATACTTAGAAAACAATTTTAACACAAAAAGAAAAACAGAATTTATCTTGAAAATGAAAATAATTCAATCAAAAAGCATATTTAGATGTCCTTATCTTCGAATTTCACTTCACTTTTTAAAAACAATCCCCAGAAACACAAGAAAATTCCCATAAAGACAACGGGCACAAACCCTACTCCGTGAACAATTGTTGCAAATACAAGGGATTCATTTGGATTCGACAAAAAAATGTTTGTCAAAGCAAAACTAACAAAGTAATGGATACTTCCAGTACCTGCAGGAGAAGGTATCATTACACCAATAGAGAGCATAAAGATGAGGAAAAAAGCTTCTGTAAACCCCATAGAAAAGATTTTAGAGAATGGAAAAGCATAGAATAGAATCCAAACACTCAACAAATAGACAAACCAAATTAAAATTGTCAAAGAAAATATTGGAATGAAAAGAGTCCTGTCGAACAGTCCTGTTAACCCTTCAATAAAATTTCTTGAAGTTTTTGCAAGTGTCAATTCTCTCTTAGGAAAGAATTTTGTACCTAGTTTATTTGCAAATTTAGAAATCCTAGAAGGATCTCTGTAAATATAGTATGTGACTCCTAATAGTAAAGAAGTAATACCAATCAAAAGACCAAATGAGTATATAGGAGACGGAATTATCATAGACAATTTTGAATAATGCAAAATTAGAATAACCAAAAACAGACCCAAAAGTGCAAATAAATCTAAAATTCTATCAATAACAATAGAACTTAAACTAGCCACCGAAGAAGTTCCAGAAATTCTCTTCAAGAAAAAAGCTCTTGCAAATTCACCCATTCTTGGAACAAAAGAATTCACAAAGTAACCCACAATCAAAGCAGAGAACACTTCAAATTTCGAGATATCTTTATTAGACTTTCGGAGTAAAAACTTCCATCTTAATGAACGCAAATAATGTGCAAGCATAACCAAGAAAGAAGAAAAAAAGATAGGAGTCCATTCTACCTTTTGAAAAATCTCTATGAATTTCTTTCCATCGAAACCTTTAAATGCAAGCCAAAGGAAGAAAGCAAGAAAAAGAATTCCAAGGAGTATTTTTCGAAATAATTTGTTACCCTTAAACAAAGCAGACTCCTAGTCTTGCCACTTTAATGAAGTAAATGCAAAACTTGCTAGAATGTAAAAAAATTATTGAAAAATAAGGGCGAGTAGAAAAAACGTATAGAAAGAACATACAGAGGAAAGAAAAAAGCGTCAAATCTTTGAAGAAAATTCAAACCAGTGTTCAAGGGATAAACGAATGAATAAAATTATGATTCATGCATTGGGAGTTAGTATGGGTGGTGCATGGAGGCATCTAACTAATTTTCTTCCAGAATTGGGAAAACAAGACACACTTAATCTATATACAATTCTTATACGCGAATCATTTCAAAATCCACCTTTACCTTCGAATTTCAAAGTAGAAACTATTTCAGATAAACTTATCGGTAATTCTTTATATCGCCTTTATAACGACAACTTCAGGGTTAAGCGGAAACTTAAACTAGAAAAATTTGACGCTATAGTCTCACTAACGAACTTTGGGCCTATTAGAACAAGTTGCAAACACATCTTATTCCAAAGGAATCCCATTTATTTTTGTGATTATTATCTTGATCAAATAGATTCGAAGGAAAAGTTGGCTATTTCTTTGAGAAAAAAACTCACAATTGAAACTATGAAAAGAGCAGATTTAATCGTGACTCCATCTAATGCCATGGGAGAAATGATTAAAAAGTCGTGTATAGACGTCACTTCAAAAAAATTCAAAACACTTTATCACGGCTTTTCTTATGAAAACATGATAGAAGAACCACTTTCTAATAATTTCAAAGAACAACTTAAAACTGATAAAACGAAATTCTTTTATCCTACCCACGCTGCAAAACATAAGGGTTTCGAAATATTGCTTAAAGCGATCACTCTTCTAAAAGAAAGATCTTCAAATTTTAAAGTTTTCACTCCAATTACAGACGAAGATTGGCCTTCAGGAGTTAAAGAATTAAGGAATTACATCCACGACAATAAAATTGAAGATTTTATTGTCTTTATGGGACGTATTCCACAAAACCAAATTGGCTGGGTATATAAACTGTGTGATTGCATGGTTTACCCTTCTTTATGCGAAAGTTTTGGATTTTCAATGATTGAATCCATTTTCTCTGATCTTCCAATTATTGCATCTGGAACCAATATAAATGAAGAAATCTGTGGTCCTACAGCAAATTATTACTCTCCTCTTGACTCTGAAGATCTTGCTAATTCTATGGAATCTTTCATAAGAAATGGAATCGACAAAAAGATTTTCTCAAATCTTGCAAAAAAACATAGAGAAAAGCACGATTGGAGTTGGCAGCATTATACTACTGAATTCATTGAGATTTTAAATCATACGATATAAATTCATATTTATTTCATAAGGATAAGTTTTGAGTGAGTTGACTGTAGTTATCTTAACCTATAACGAAGAAGAGAATATAGCACAAGCATTAGAATCGGTATGTGGATGGGCTAACAAGGTTGTTGTTCTAGATTCCTTCTCAACGGACAAAACAATAGAGATTGCATCTACATACCCATGTGAGATTTTCACTAATAGTTTCAAAGGTTATGCAGATCAAAGGAATCATTCTATTAAGAATCTTGGAATAGATTCTGAGTGGATGTTATTTCTAGACGCTGATGAATGGGTAAGTCTGGAAGCGAAAGAAGAAATCAAAGAATTGATATCTAAAGTTCCAAAAGAAAATGGATTCTATATCAAACGGAGATTTATATGGATGGGAAAATGGATCCGAAGAGGATATTACCCTACTTGGCTCCTCAGACTTTTCCGGACACATAAAAGTCATTGCGAAAGTAGATTGGTCAATGAACATATAGTAGTTGATGGGAACGTTGGATTCTTACAAAATGATATTATCCATGATGACCAAAAAGGAATAAGCGAATGGATTAATAGGCAAAATAAATTTGCAACTCTTGAAATGGAAGAGTTATTTGAAAATCACGACAACAAAGAAGAAAATCTAAATGTCACTTTCTTTGGAACACAGGCAGAAAGAAAAAGATGGCTTCGCGAAAAAATATGGAATAGACTTCCTCCACTAATAAGACCTTTCTTTTATTTCCATTATCGTTATTTTGTTCGTGGAGGCTTCCTAGACGGGAAAGAAGCTTTCATTTATCATTTTCTACAAGGTCTTTGGCTTCCGTTTCTTATTGATGTGAAGTTTTTAATAAAAAGAAAACAAGCAAAAAGTGAAAAAAAATGAAACAACTTATACAGAATTACAAAACAGGCAAGATAGAATTGACAGAAGTTCCTGTTCCCTCCTGCACTTCAAATTCTGTTCTTGTCAGGAACCATGCTTCACTTATTAGTTTGGGAACGGAACGTTCCGTTATTGAACTTGGAGCAAAGAGTATCCTTGGAAAAGCGAAAGCAAGACCGGATCTAGTAAAACGTTTTTTCCAAAAAGTCCAAACAGAAGGATTAACAAAATCTATCCAAGAGGCAATGGCTAGACTGGACAATCCTACCCCACTTGGGTACAGCAGCGCCGGAACAGTCACTGAGACAGGTAAAGATGTCCATCAATTTTCTCCTGGAGATAGAGTCGCGTGCATCGGTTCTGGGTACGCTTCTCATTCTGAATTTATTTCAGTTCCAGAAAACTTATGCTGCAAGATTCCTGAAAATTTAACAATGGAAGACGCTGCTTTTGGAATGGTAGGTGCAATCGCCCTAAATGGCATTAGGTGTGCAAATCTTACTTTTGGAGAAACAGTAGTTGTCATCGGACTCGGTCTTTTAGGGCAACTAACAACACAAATACTGAAAGCCTACGGTTGTAAAGTTATCGCGATGGATATCAATCCAAAAAAACTAGAGGAGAAAAATAATTTCACTGCAGATTTTTCTTTCGATTCGGAATCGGCCCTAATAGAAGGAACCGAAAAAATTACGAAAGGATACGGGGCAGACGCAGCAATTATTACTACCGCTTCAAGTAGCAGTGGTCCTATTGACACTTCGCTGGAAGTAATCAAATTTAAGGGAACTATCGTTCTTGTGGGTACTGCAGATATTCATCCAGAAAGAAATGATATGTGGCACAAAGAAGCACAAATCATTGTCTCTAAAGCTGCAGGACCTGGAACTTTCGATCCAATCTATGAAAACAAAGGAATTGATTATCCACTTTCTCACGTGAGATGGACAGAAAACCGTAACCTAGAAGAACTAATACGTCTAATTTCTGAAGAAAAGATCAATACAGAAAATTTAATTTCACATAAATATAAAATAGAAGAAGCTGAGGATGTTTATCAAAATATTTTAAAAGATACCGATGGAGTGTACACAGGGGTAATTTTTGAATACAAAATTAAAGATTCATTTAACAAAAAATCATCATTTCCAGATCCCCCAAGAAAAAAAACGAGTGAAAAAGAAATATCCGTCGGAGTCATAGGCTCAGGTCTTTTCGCAAAATCACTACTCTTACCTGCTTTGACTAAAATTAAAAATATTCATTTGCACACTCTGGCAACAACAACAGGAACAAGTTCACACTTTAATACGAAGAAATTTTCATTCAAAAAACCAGCTTCAACAAACTACAAGGAAGTTATTGAAAATAAAGATATTGATGCTGTAATGATTTTAACTCCTCATAGCACGCATTCAAAAATGACAATAGAAGCTCTAAATGAAAAGAAGCATATTTACGTTGAAAAACCATTATGCATTAACGAGTTAGAACTTATTAAAATTAAAGATACTTTAATTGCTATGGAGTCCAATGGAAAAACCCAGTCAGAGGTTCCTCTTTTAGTTGTGGGATACAATAGACGATTTTCACCGCATGTACAGAAAACTTTAAATTATCTAGAAAATAGAAAAGACCCATTAATTATCAATTACAGAATTAATGCAGGCTATATCTCTCCTGAACATTGGGTTCACGATGAAAAAGAAGGAGGAAGCCGGATAATTGGGGAACTATGTCATTTTATTGATCTGGTTGGATATCTTACTAGCAGTAAGGTTTGTAAAATTTATGCAGAAAGAATATCAGGTAATAATAAAACCTCTCTTAATAGCGACAACATTGCAGTAACTCTAAAATTTACCGATGGATCAATAGCAAACCTGACCTATACCGCATCTGGAGACAGAGGGTTTTCGAGGGAACGTATAGAAATGTTTTTTGATGGAAATACCATTCATATTGAAGATTTCAAAACAACAGAAATCTTTTTTTCTGGAAAGAAAAATAACTTCCGTACCTCTGGACAGCAAATGGGCTATCAGGAGGAATTACAAAATTTCTTTGATTCAATTGCTGGTAATGAAATATCCAAACTAACAAAAGAGGAGATTTTCATGTCTACCCTCACTACATTCAAGATATTAGAGTCACTACAAAAAGGCTCATCCATTAATATCTAGCAATTTTTTATTACCGGGCTTCAGGAAAATAATAAATGACAAAAAAAGACAGGGCAGAATTTATACTAAGTTATCTAAAAAAAAAATATCCGAAAACACCAATACCTTTAAAACATAAAAACAAATTTGAATTACTTGTCGCCGTTCTACTAAGTGCACAATGTACTGATGAGCGCGTAAACAAGGTAACTCCATTACTTTTCTCTAAAGCAAACAATCCCAAAAAAATGATCACTCTAAAGGTTAAAGAAATTCGGAATATTATAAAACCTTGCGGATTATCCCCAAAAAAATCAAAGGCTATTTTTGATCTCTCCAAAATTTTAATCAAAAAGCATAACTCTGCTGTGCCAGAGAGTTTTGAGGATTTAGAATCACTACCCGGTGTTGGACATAAAACAGCTAGTGTTGTCATGTCGCAAGGATTTGGACATCCTGCTTTTCCTGTAGACACCCATATACATAGGCTTGCTCAAAGATGGGGACTTACTAATGGAAAAAATGTTACTCAAACAGAAAAAGATTTGAAAAAGCTGTTTCCTAAAAAATCATGGAACAAGCTACATCTTCAAATTATTTTCTATGGAAGGGAACATTGTACAGCAAGAGGGTGTGACGGCAGACAATGTACTATATGTAAAACTACATATCCAAAAAGGAAAAAACCGGTGCAAACCTTAAAGGCTTGAAAATAAATCATTTTAAAAGGAGGAATTTGTAAATGTATATAGCGATGAATCGATTCCAAGTTAAGAAAGGAAGAGAAAAAGATTTCGAGAAAATTTGGAAAAAACGAGAAACTCGACTAGATGAAGTCGATGGGTTCAAAGAATTCCACCTTATAAAGGGAGAAACAGAAGAAACTTATACACTATTTGTCTCACATAGCACTTGGAAATCAAAAGAAGATTTTATTAATTGGACAAGATCGGATGCTTTTAGAAAAGCACATGAAGGCGTTGGAGAACAAAGAGATGTATATCTTGGTCATCCAATCTTTGAAGGTTTTGAAGTAATTATATAAGTACGAATTATTCAAACTTAATAATCAGAAGACCGAATAACTTCAAGTATCCTTCCTGCTGCTCTACCATCACCAAATGGGTTAGAAATTTCGGAAAACAATTTATAGTAAGATACGTCATCCAGTAGTTTGTTGATTTCTTCAATCATTTTTTCCTTATTAGTACCAACTAGCTTTACGGTGCCGGCATTAACTCCTTCCGGCCTCTCGGTCGTTTCCCTTGTAACTAAAACTGGCTTTCCTAAAGAAGGAGCTTCCTCTTGTATCCCTCCAGAATCAGTGATAACTAAATAAGTTTTTTTTAATAAAAATAGAAATTTCTCGTAATCAACCGGAGGAATTAATTTAATATTTCCTACTCCTCCAATCAATTCTCTCACTGGATCTTGAACTTTTGGATTCAAATGAACTGGATAGACAATTAAAACTTCAGGACGTTGGGCTGCTATTTCGTAAAGTCCCTCGCAAATATTTCTAATTCCTTTTCCAAAATTTTCTCTTCGGTGTCCAGTTACTAAAATAATTGTAGGAATAGTCTCAGGAGGATTTTCAAAATTGACACCTATCTCTTGATTAAAAAAAGAACATAATTTCTTTTCATCTTCTGAATCTGACTCTTGGGATGCAAGTATTATTTGCATTGCATCTATAACAGTATTCCCAGTAACCCAAATCTTTTCTTTATCCACCCCCTCTCGAATCAAATTTTCTTTAGATACATCAGTGGGAGAAAAATGCAGATCAGAAAGTGTGCTCAACATATGTCTATTTTTTTCTTCTGGAAATGGCTTATATTTATCTCCCGTCCTAAGACCCGCCTCTATATGACCAATAGGAATGTTTTTGTAATAAGCAGCAAGTCCTCCTGCAAAAGAAGTAGTCGTATCACCTTGCACAATTAATAAATCAGGACTTATTTCTTCTAGAACATTATCTAATTCAGAGAGGATATTAACTGTGAGTTGAGTCAAGGTTTGATTTTTTTTCATTACTTGCAATTCATAATCAGATTCAAGTCCAAAAATACGCATTGACTGATCTAACATTTCTCTATGTTGTCCTGTAGTACAAACTATAGCATCAAAATCTTTGGATTCTCTAAACAACTTGATAACAGGTGCCATCTTAATAGTTTCTGGCCTTGTACCAAAAACAAATAAAATTTTCTTTTTCATCAATTCACCTAAATTTGAAATTTTCGATTAAAAGGCACGCAAGAGTTTAAGAGGAAAAGATTACTTATTTGCGTGTTGCAGATGACATTCCAGGAGTGAATGAATTGCTTGCCTCAATATAGTCCCAGTTATCTTTAAACCACGCAATCGTTCTAGCCAAACCTTCTTCAAAATCAATGCTTGGTTCATATCCAATAAGTTTATTGGCCTTGTCCACTGAAGCGAGTAGTCTACTCTTTGTATCCCACTTTCTTTTATCTATAAATTTCACTCCAGATTCGTTTTTCACAGAAGCATTAATCATATCTGCAAGATCAATAATTCGTGTCTCTTTCGCAGACGCTAAATTAAACTCCTGTCCGCTTGCAGATTCCTGCAAACCAGATAGAAGCAATCCTCTAACTAGATCCCCTACAAACGTAAAATCTCTTGTTTCTTCACCACTACCGGTAATTGGCAACGGATCCCCTTTCATTGCCCAATAAATGAAATTAGGTATAACATTTCTATACTGGCCAGGTACTTCACCTGGACCATAGGAATTAAAAAATCTAGGTTTCACAACATCAAGACCATGATGATTAAAAAAGAAATTGCAATACAACTCTCCCAACATCTTCGTGATCTGATATGGAGTACTCAACTGCATTGACATAAAATCCTCTGTCAAAGGCAAGGGAGCACTACTGCCGTATATTGAACAACCAGAAGAAGCATAAATGAATCTTTTAACTTGGCTGAACAATGAATACTCTAGGAGTTTCAAAGTCCCTTGACCATTAATTTTCAAATCCTGCTCTGGATAATCCACAGAATTTTGATTGGCGAAAAAAGCAGCTAAATGAAACACATAATCGGGCTTCTCAAAGAAAACTCTTTTTAACACTACCTCATCAGTAATACATCCTTTTACAAATAAAATATTATCCCTGCCAGGAATATTCCACATGTAACCAGAAGAAAGATCATCCAAAATAATTACTAGTTTCGCTCCAGAACGAGAAAGTCCATCACATAAATTCGTGCCTATAGCACCAGCACCACCCGTTACCAACACTATTTTATCTTTGTATAATTTTTCCATATCTACCATTTCAAAAATTCTCCTTAGAACAATCTCTCAAGGTTTGAAACACAAATCTTCTTCTCAAAATTTTTGTTAACATACTCCAAACCATTTTGTCCATAAGAACTTAATAAATCCTTACGATTATAAATCTCTAGCAAAGCTTCTAAAGCCTTCTCATAATTTCCAGAAAGAACGGAAATGCCCGATTTAGACTCTTTTATAACCTTATGACCATCACTTTCTTCATGCAAAAAAGCTATTACCGGAAGTGCTCCTGCCATATAACCTAATATTTTTCCGGGCACAACAGGAGTTTTGTTAGCAGGACTCAAACAAACAAGTCCAACATCAACAGATGATACCAGAGCAGGATACAAATCCGAAGAGACAAAAGGCTTAAAAAGGATATTTTCTAAATTCGAAGACTTCTCAATGAGTCTATTTTTTTCTGCACCGTCACCAACAAAAAGAAAACGAATATCTTTTTTATCCTGCACGTCATTTGCGATATCAATAATAAGATCAAGATATTGAGAAGGACCAATCACTCCTGCAAAAAGAAAAACAAATTTATTTTCTAGAGAAAATTCTTTTCTAAAATCATACTTCTCTTGATCTACAAAAGCAGAAGTATCAATCCAATTATGCAGGATGTCTACTTTATCTTTACTTACTTTCTTTTGGTCTATCAAATATCTTCTATTACCTTCAGAATGGACCGCTATTGAATCGGAAAAAAAATACGCATTGTTTTCCATTTTCTCAAAATACTTCACAAGAAGCTCATTTTTCAAAACTCCTAAATCAATTGCATTTTGAGGGAATAGATCCTGCACATTCAAGATCAACTTTGCTCCGTATTTTTTTTTAAGAAAAATTCCTACTTTAGAAAGCGTTAGCGGAGGACTATAAATCACTACTACATCCGGAATAGGTATCGAATGTTTCCTTATCTCTTTTTTGAAGTAAAAAGGCATAAGAATCTGCGATATGCCTCGGAATATGTAGTTCACATTATGATGACGAAGTGTTTTAATTCGACGAACCTTCACTCCATTTTCAACCGAAAAAGGTTTTATTAAATCAAGATTTTGATTTTTCGCAATATTGTATTGAGGCCAGGTAGTTAGAACTGTCACAACATGACCTCTTTCTACTAATTCTTCAGCCAGTTCTTTCATTAGTTGAGCAGCAGAACGTATTTCAGGTGGATAAGAATCCGTTATTAACATTACGTTCATGAAAAGTTTTCTCCAAAGGAACGAAAAATAAATTTTGAACTTGCAAATTAGTCTTTAAATCTGCAAAGTATACATGTTTTATGTAAGCCCATAATAAAATCTTTAAGAAAGTTTATCTTCGGCATGAATCAACAGGAAAATTCAAACAATAAATACCTAGTGATAGGAAGTAATTGTTTTACAGGCTCCCATATAGTAAATGAACTTCTTAACACTAGCAACAATAGTGTCTATGGCATAAGCAGATCATCAGAGCCTGCGTCATTCATGTTGCCATACAAATCAAACAAAAATGCACAAAAATTTATTTTTTCACAAATTGACCTTGTCAAAGACATTAAAAAGGCAATTGTTTATATAGACGAAATTCAACCTACACATATTATCAATGTTGCTGCTTTAAGTGAGGTCGAACTTAGTCATGAAGTACCTCTAGGATACTTTAATATCAATTTAACTTCTGTAGTAAAGCTTTGCGATGTTTTAAGAACACGAAGTTATCTAAAACACTATATACACATTTCATCGGCAGAAATATACGGGTCAACGCCAGAACCTGTAAGAGAAGACTCAATAATTACACCTACAACACCTTATGCAGTTTCTAAAACCGCTGCAGATATGTACCTTTTAACATTAATGCAAAAATACTCTTTCCCCGTTTCAATGATCCGTTCTACAAATGTTTATGGACCTTATCAACAGTTGTTTAAAATTATTCCCCGTTGTTTTATTTACATTAAAACAGGGCAAACTATAAATCTTCATGGCGGTGGAAATGCAGTAAGACATTTCATTCATATCAAGGATGTGGTAGATGCAATACTTCTAGTTTCTGATAAGAGGACATTTGGTCCGCTTAACTTCTCGATATCTGCAGAAGATCAGATAGACCCGAAATACCAAATAAAAAACGTAGTAAATTACATCTGTAAGTTGATGGAATGCAAAATGGACGATGTAACACAATACTCAGAAAAAAGAGAACATCAAGATCATTGCTACAGCCTTGATTCAACAAAAGCAAATCAGATTTTAGGGTGGAAACCGAATATTGAATTTGAAGCAGGAATTACAGAAACTTACCAATGGATCATTGAAAATTGGGAAGAAATCAAATCTGCAGAACATTCATATAAGCACAAAGAATAATCTCTCGCCTAACGAATATAAAATTGAATATAATTTTACTCGGTAGTTCAGGATACATTGGAAAGATACTACTAGAATTTCTGAAGAAGAAAAAATTTAAAGTGCGGGGATTTTCTTCTTCAGACCTAGATCTAACTTCAGAGAATGCACATAAAAAATTAATTTCAGTATCGGAAGAAAATACCGTTTTAATAATCGCAACAAGAGCGCCCGGGAAACAAGGCTCAAATGAAATGTTCAGAAAAGAAACAATGATGGGAATGAATATATCTAAGTACCTTGAATCTTCTAAGGTAAAAAAATGCATTTATTTGAGTACAGTGTCAGTTTACGATGACAGTACTAGCAATATGAATATCACAGAAAATTCCAAAACTTTACCCTCTTCCCTTTATGGAAAGGCTAAACTCAAGAATGAAACTACGATTTCACAAATTTGCACTAAAAAAAATATTGAATATGTTATTCTTCGTTGTTGCAAAATATACGGACCAAATGACAGGACTTTCTCTTACGGGCCTAGTATGTTTATCAAATCAATTTTAATTAATGAAGATATTTCAATCTATGGAGATGGTAATGAAATAAGGGATTATTTATACGAATCAGATCTTATTTTTACGATCAATAAATTTATCAAGGAAGGAAATTCAGGGATTTACAATATTTCTTCAGGTGACCCTCTTTCATTCACACAAATTATAGAATCACTAAAAAATTATACAAATAGCAATTTAAACACTAAAATCATCGAAAGAACCAAACCTAAAATTGACCAGAAAATAGTTTCTGAAAAATTAAGGACAGAATTTGAGAAAATCTCATTTACACCTATAAATGAAGGAATGCAAAATACTTACGAGAGTTATAAATTACTTCTAAAAGGAAATGAAATTGAGTGAAATTAACCTTATGGACAAGTATCCAAGATCAAAAAGAAATATTGAAGAAAGAGTCAACTTAATCAAAGAAGAACATAGAGAAATTGCCAGAAAGTTCGAAAAAGATTTTTTTGACGGTGACAGGTTATATGGATATGGAGGATATAACTATCACCCTCGTTTCTGGCAAGAAACTGTAAAAAGATTTTCTGAATTTTATAAATTGGACAAAACTGCATCGATTTTAGATATAGGTTGCGGCAAGGGATTCATGTTACACGATTTCCAAGAATTTTCCTCAACATACACTGTTGCTGGGATTGATGTTTCGAAATATGCGGTAGAAAGTGCTATGGACAGTGTAAAAAAATATCTACAAGTAGGAGATGCAAAAGAAATTCCTTTTGAAGACAATTCTTTTGATTTGGTAATTTCCATAAACACCATCCACAATCTAGAACTTGAAGATTGCAAAAAATCTATTAGAGAAATAGAAAGAGTTTCGAAAAAACACTCATTTATTGT
>TARA_B100000686_G_C16806906_1_pt1 | contig 59560 bp, 57 predicted proteins | sample TARA_B100000686 | Tara Oceans TARA_B100000686 (sample SAMEA2622733) | marine metagenome | biome: marine biome (ENVO:00000447); feature: marine epipelagic mixed layer (ENVO:xxxxxxxxx); material: "saline water (ENVO:00002010), including plankton (ENVO:xxxxxxxx)" | depth 150 m
GCGAGATAATTATCCCAATCTCCTCCTACTTCATATCGAGTACCTATTATTAATGTTACAAATATCGCAAAAACAATCCAAATAAGTGTCTGGATTTTTTTACTCAATCGCAATGGAATTACTACACCAATTATTGGCACGGCAAATAATAACCAATATAGAGTCACTACCTTTTAAACCCCCATGAATCAAACATAATGCAGTTTATATTGAGTTAACTTTACCTCTTTTAAAAATACCTAAACGATTCTTTTGGGTCAGTCTCCAATAATTCCGGAAGTGCTCTACCCTTGTTATCATCTATTACATTTCCTCTACTTGATAAAGAGTTAGATATTTTTTAGTTATTTTTTCGATTGAATAATATTCAATTATTCTTCGCCGTGCCTCTTTGCCCCTAGTGAGTCGCTGCTCATCTGATAAGTGTAAAATTTTAGCGACTTCCATAGAGATCTGATCAATAGAATGCGGTCGGACTATTGCACCAGTTTCACCTATAATATTTTTGGAATCACCAACGTTAGTAGCTACACATAAAACTCCCGCAGACATTGCCTCACCGATAACATTCGAAAATCCTTCACCCCATCCTGAAGTGGATACCAAGACATCCATAGCAGTTAAAATTCTTTCGATGTCTGTTCGCTCACCTAATAGCTTAACTGTTTCCCCCATATGCGAATCATCCATATAACCCGCTAATACTCGATTAGACGGCAATATATCCCTCCCCACAAAAATAAAAGTCACATCATTCAATTCCTCTAGTAGTTTTTTTGCTACAAGAAACATTGTTTTGTGATCCTTTTTTGGATGGAATCTTCCAATATGACCTACGATATATTTGGTATTGACATTTAACTCTCTTTTTATCGAAACTTTTGTTTGTTGGCTTCTTTTAAACTTCTCAATTTCAAATCCGTTAAATATAATCATCCGTTGATTAGAGAAAAAACCATATTTCTCATGCTGCTGTGCACTCAAAATTGAGTTATAAAGAATGCGCGCTGGCATCTTAGAAAAGATTTTGCAGATCCAGATTGTTAATCTGGTAAACAGTTTCTCTTTCTTTATATCATAAAGACTTTGTCTAACGTTCCAAAACAACATTACTTTTTTTGGAAAAAAGAATGCACTGATCATTGCAAACAGATTTCCATGATACATCCATCCTTGGATTACGTCAGGCCGAAATCGTATCGTCTTAGATATCAAAAGTGGAAGGGAGATGCACACGTTCCAAAAACTAGCACCTATATTGAGTGTCTGTACCTCAAATCCTAAGTCTCGGATTTTAGTTGCGATCGGGCCGGGCTTTCTTATACTAATAACCAGATAATCCACATCATAATTTTCTGAGTAAGCTAAAATTTTGTAGAGCATCATCTCCGCTCCGCCAGTATCAAGACCACTTATTATATGAAGAACTCTACGCCTCATCATAAAACCCTACCTATAAATTAATCAGTGACACTCAGAAAACACCGCAGCAAAATATAAAATGTTTCTCTAGATCGTCATTTAATCACAAAGCATGGATGAACTTAGTTATAATTTGCAGCTAATTTAATTACATCTTAAATTGATAACACTAATATTCCTTTCTTTTTAACATTACCACTATTTTTGACCTTCTTGAAACCATCCAATTTAATCTAATGAACCCCTAGAATATAAAGTTATTTTGAGTGTTTTTTCAGCTCGATTCGTGCGCAAATGCCTTCTAAAACCATACTCGCCAAATCTAGTAACGTGTCTTTCTTTCTCGCATCCTTGCGTGGTGGCGGTGCTGAAAGAGTAATGTTAACCATAATTAATGAATTAGCATCAAGTGGTGCTAAGGTAACCTTGATTCTATTACGCGCTGAAGGCCCTTACCTAAACAAGATACATAAATCAGTTAAGGTTGTTAATATTGGAAGACAACGAGCGATACTAAGTCTTCCCTTTATGGTTCACTATTTTCGAAAAAATAAACCCGACGTCGTTATTTCGGCTCTCCCTCACATAAATATGGTTACTTGTTGGGCTCAACGAATATCTCGGATAAAATCCAAAACAATCATTACTGAGCATAATACTCTATCCAGATCAGTCAAATACTCCACAACTATTAGGGGTCGTTGGTTGCCATTTTTTATGAAATTAACTTATCCTCTAGCTGATACAGTTGTTGCTGTATCAAATGGCGTCGCGGACGATTTATCTAATATGCTTAAGCTGCCCCGCGCTGACATTACGGTAGTCTACAATCCGGTAGTTTCAGATTTTTTAGTCAAGAGCTCACAAAAAAAGATTGATCATGCTTGGCTCGAATCAGAAAGAACTCCCGTGATCCTTGGTGTTGGAAGATTAACTGAAGCTAAAAACTTTGCTACTCTAATCAAGGCATTTTCCATATTAGTAGAAAATATACCGGCTAAATTAATTATTCTCGGTGAAGGTAAACAACGAGGTCATTTGGAAAATATTATCAAACAATTGAATTTAACTGATAAAGTGGATCTTCCTGGTTTTATTGAAAATCCTTATCCATTCATGAAAAAATGTGAATTATTCGTTCTGTCTTCTATTTGGGAAGGTCTTCCTACCGTACTCATCGAGGCTCTATCCCTGGGAGCAAAAGTAATAAGTACAGACTGCCATAGCGGGCCGCGCGAAATACTCGAAGATGGCAAATGGGGTACACTTGTTCCGATAAACAATGTCAATTCCCTCGCGCAGGCTATGCTTGATTCGCTCCAGAAAAACACAAATCCTGCAGATTCAGAAGCATGGCAAAAATATACAGTTCAAAATGTAATATCACGTTACCAACAATTGATATTTTGATTAATGAAATCCATAGAGACAATCGAAGTTAACTTGAAAATTCTCCATTTCTAGCTAATGTCTCAGCAAAAATAAAATCTTCAACCGTATCTATATCTATAGAATGCTGCTTATCCATTTTGTAAGCATACGCGCCATTTTTTAAAAATAAACTGGAATTAGATAACATACGACTAATTTTCACGAGATAGATAGCTCCATTAAGTCGATACCTGGTAGGATAGTTTTGACTTTGTGTAGTCAATAGAGGACTAGAAAAAAACTCATTCATCGATAGATCAATTGGTATGGTGGAAGTCCATTCTATCGGATGATCTATTTCAGTAACACCGATCACACTATCAGCATTTTTTTCTAGCAAGAGATCAATTGATTCATCAATATGTTGCGCAGTACGTAATGGTGATGTTGGCTGCAGTAACAATAAATAATCATAACGTTCGCCCAGAGCATCAAGTTTCGTTAAGACATCAAGAACAACATCGAAAGTTTCCGCACCGTCGGTTGCCAAATCTGTGGGTCGCAAAAAAGGCACATCCGCTCCCCAATTTTTTGAAACCTCGGAAATTTCGATATCCTCTGTACTTACAATCAGTCGATCAACAAATTTAGATTCCAGACCTGCCTGTATTGTCCAAGAAATAAGAGGCTGACCCAAAAACGACAAAATATTTTTTCTTCGTAATCGTTTGCTGCCCCCTCGCGCTGGAATTAAAGCAAGTAGAGTGTGACTATTAATCATATTTATTTAGTATTTTTCCTATGATATTTAATATTGAGGAGGATATACCATACACTAGACGAGCTTTTCGAAATTGATACCAATTTTTTTCGGTTACCGATTTGAGCGGCAAGTGAAAAAATCCGAATATGGGATGATCGCAGCACGAAACAAGAACTATTTTTTGTTTAACAATTCTAATCAGAAGAACGAATCTTCACCTCTTTTTTTTACTTCATTTTGTGCTCTCTCAAACTCATCTACCCGGCCTATATCCAACCAGTATTCATGAACTGGAAATACAACAACATTATTATTATCCGCAACCTCACTAATCAATACATCAGTCATATCTATAGCACCAACATTCTTAATCTTCTTGACTACCGATGGATTCAATACATAAATACCCGCATTGACAAAAAAATGATGTTGCGGTTTTTCCGCGATATCAACCAACTTCGTTCCCTCGGTCTCAATTACACCATAGGGTACCTGTAATTCATAATCTCTTGCACAAATCGTGGCCACTCCTCTCTGATCTTCATGATAGCGGAGTAACTCCTGGAAATTAACTCTCGTAAGCAAATCTGAATTCATAACCAAGATTGGTGATTCGGGCAAATTTTCTGGCAACAATCCAAGAGATCCTGCTGTACCTAACGGTTTAGCCTCATCCAAATATTGAATTGTGACTCCCCATTTTGATCCATTTCCAAAGTAAGTTTTTAACTTATCTGCCTTATAATGGACACTGAAAAAGAATTGTTTGAATCCAGCTTCGTTAAGCTGTTCCAGGATCATCTCCGCTATAGGCTTCGAACCGACTTTCAACAACGGTTTGGGTGTATCAAAAGTGAAAGGTCTCAACCGTTTTCCATAACCACCTGCCATCAAAACAACTGGATTTTGAAGTGATTTAGTTCGATCTATCAATGGCTCAAGAATCTCGATCCCAACAATTTGATTGGACTCATTAACGATTGGTATCTGAAGTAAGGCGTTTTGGCTCATTAATTCTCTAATTTTTTCGGCACTATCATACCGCGATGCTACTATCGGATTTTCTGACATAATTGTTTTAACATTTTGATCTAGAGGTACCAGATTTATCAATGCTCTACGTACATCACCATCGGTGATCGTTCCTAGCAATTTTTTATCCTCACCGACGATCAAAACAATTCCTATTTTTACCTCCTCCAAAACAGAAACTGCCTGCCTTATAGTGCTTGAAGGTAAAATTTGAATTTTTTCAACATGGTTCATTTTCTGTAACCTAACCTTCGACATTCAGATAACATCATCTTTGAAATATGATTTCGTACTAGCTCTGCCTAAGCTATCCCAGTATTCCATTGGACTTTTTCCTGTCCCTGGTCTTTTTATCGCTAGATTTTCTGTAGTTAACTTTTCTCCAATTTCTATATTAGTTTTAGCTACTATACTTTTCCTTACGATTGGTCGATTCACGCCTTCCCTATTGCTTGGTTTTTTAACACCATCCCCAAGCATATTGCTCACTTGTCTAATCCCAGCTACCATTCTTGCAAAATCCTCTGGCTCTATGGAGGCCTGATGATCAGGGCCTGGGAGCTCCCTATCAAGAGTTATATGTTTTTCTATTATCACACACCCGAGAGTGACTGCAGCTATTGCTGCAGTAATGCCATCTGTATGATCTGATAAACCTACTGGTAACTCAAATTCGTTTTGCATAGTTTCGATGGCTCGAAGATTTACATCTTCATCTCGAGTTGGATAATCCGTCGTACATTGGAGCAAAGTTACTTTTTTTTTCAAAATGTCTCTTGCAATATCCGATTCATAAGCTTCCAAGAACTTGTCTCTAGAAGGCTGGCAGTCATCAAAAGTCATACCAAAAGCTAACACTCCAAGCGCTTCCCTTATTTCATCCAGATCTGCCATACCCGTAGAAAGAATTAAATCACCGCCAGTTTTTGAATACTCGAGCAAAAGAGGCCCATTTGTTATTTCTCCTGATGGAATCTTAAAAAGTGGCATCTTCAATACATTAGCAAGAAAGCCTAAACTTTCGTGATCGAATGCCGTGGATAAAAATTGGATGCCGAGGTCACCACATAAAGTTGCTAACTTCTCATGTGCTTCATAAGACAATTCTAATTTTTCTAGCATCCTTAACTGAGATGATGATCCCGTCAAATTTTTTTGGTACTCAGCTTTATCTGCATATTTCGTAACCAAATTCTGAGTACGAAACGTTTGAAACTTTACTGCGTCAGCTCCACTAGATTCAGAAACCCGAACTAGCTCTTCTGCTAAATCCATCTTACCATTATGATTTACACCAGCTTCAGCAATAACGAATACGGGATTTTTTTCTTTTACTGCCATAGAGCCCACTATTTCAAGAATCCACGTAACAAACTGAGACCTACAACACCGCTTTTCTCTGGATGAAATTGCAACCCAGTCACATTTTCGTGGGAAACAGCAGCGGTAATTGAAACTCCCTCATATACGCAGTGTGCTAATAAATGCTGGTGATTTTCTGCCATCGCCATAAAAGAGTGAACAAAATAACAGCTCTCCCCTATTTTGACATTATCGAATATTGTCCCCTGCCAACTATATAACTCACCAGGCATGATAGCGTTCCACCCTATATGCGGTATTTTCCTTACAATTCGGCCATCTTCCGATTCTGGAATTCGGATGATCTTCCCAGGTAAAAGGCCCAAACCTTTATGAAAGCCATGTTCTTCGCTGACATCAAAAAGCAGCTGCATTCCGACACATATCGCTAATAGCTGACGACCAGATTTAACAAACTCCGGGATTATCTCATCTAATTCTCGAGATTGCAGTTCTCGCATTCCGTCTCCAAATGCTCCAACTCCGGGAAAAATCACTTTATCAGCTTTTAGAATATCTTCTTCTCTATAACTCACTTTTGCTTTATGTCCTACTTTCTCCACACCCCGAAGGACGCTACGTACATTGCCCATCCCATAATCGATTATTACGATATTCATATAAAGTATCAGAATTCCTATAAGACAACCTTCCGAACACTAATATTCTGACCGAGGCAATAATCTCGCACCTCAGGCACAGTTAGATGACCATAGTGAAGAGCTTGAGCCATCGCTATACCGTCTGCATTAGCGTTCAAGACTACTTCATTTATATCAACAAGCCTTCCCATTCCGCCACTCGCAATCACTGGAATATTGACTACATCAGTCACTGCTTTTACCAAGTCAACATCAAAACCTTTGCCGGTACCCTCTCGATCAACTGATGTAAGAACAATTTCACCGGCACCTCTGCTTTCCGCCTCCTTAGCCCAGGTCACTACATTTAAATTACTATGCTCCCTTCCATTATCAAAATATGCCTCCCAACGTGATCCAGTATATTTGGCCTCTATCGATAAAACCATACACTGACTTCCGAAGCGCTTTGCCACTTCCGAAATTATGTTTGGATTCTTGATCGCTTCTGTGTTTATCGATACTTTGTCTGCCCCACTATTCAATATTTTAGTAACATCCTCTATCGTCCTAATCCCTCCTCCAACAGTTATCGGGACAAAAATATCTTTAGTCGTCTCTTCGATTATCTCTACCAAACTATTTCTTTCATACAAACTAGCAACAATATCTTGGTAATAAACCTCATCAATTCCTTCTTCATAGTATCTTCTCGCAAAGTAATTTGGATCACCAATCTTTCTAAGTCCCTCCAATTGAATGCTTTTAACTAGATTTGGTGCTTTTATATCAAGACGGGCAATTAATCGAAAATTTCGCATAATACCCAGACAAATTTTTTACCGAAGTTTTTCTCGAAGTACCCATGAGCCATGATCTAGTTTCCAAAGATGCGGTGATCGGAATTTATCTGCTAAGGCCAAAAAATAATCGCGGTCAACAATGGGTTGGTCAAACCATTTGCTTGCTTCCGGATACTCGTCTTTGCTTATTGAAAGATAATCAAACAATTCAGTCTCAAACCTTAAAGGATATTCTCCATCGTACTTTTGAACAAGCGAAATACCTTCATCCCGAGTAATTTCTCCATTCCGTATCTCCTGAGCAGCATCATAAGTAGCACGCCCTAAGCCGAATTTAATATATGTAGTAAAATAATGAAGATCATCCATTTTATCGTCGATACTATTATATTTGCTATAAGTACCGGGTGTACGTTCTGGAGATGCATGAAAATCGCCATGATTTACAGCATAATAATAGGCACCCTGAGGATGCCAAAATAAGTAGTAGCCCAAGTAATGCACCTGTATAGTCTTTTCCTCGACAAGATCTTTTGGAATTGGCATATATAATGAGAGATCTGTATTGCTTATGCCAACTTCTTGCCGCCACCGATCAACTGGCACTCCACCAAGATACACCGTTGACTCGGGTCCAGATGCAAAATATGCGGTTTCCCTTTTTGCTGAGCTTATATCTTCTATGCGGTTTCCATACTCAGCTTCATTCTCTCCATAAAACACTAAAGGTATGTCTAGTAGTGCTGCGATTCTAGGAGCTATTGACTTTTGACCAAACATAAAAGGCTGAAATGGATGAAACAAATTTTCTACTGCCATTCTGGTAATTAAACGATGTATCTTAGCATTAGGAGTAATACGGTAGTTATCCGAACAGGATAACATCCATCTTTCAAAATTTTCCCATCCCCAGTCGGTATATATATGTGGCGCCCACGTTACAGTTAAAGGATTCATGCCAAATTTCTCCTTCAGAATATGGCTCGCATAAAAACTATCCTTACCTCCTGATCCTGGAACAACGCAATCGTAAGAACCGTCACTTCGTTTATGTGTTTTGCAAAGATCCCAGAGTTCTGCCTCTCGCTCATTCCAATCGATATTATTACGTTTTTCTTCAGCTAACCTACAAGCATCACAAATGCCAGAAGAGTCAAAATTAATCGTGTCCTTAAAGCTGTGTTCCGTATGCTCGAATTCTACAGTGGAAGTTGGTCTTTGATTTGAAATAACACACTTTTTACAATATTTTACTTCTTTCGGTAACCCATATAATACTGTGTTTGGTTCAACATCGGGTTGGTATTCACTTAGTCCTATTTCACGACGGTTTTTATGATACTCCATAATTTTTCTCCATTTCCTCTAGGCCTTTATTGTGAATTTCACATCCAAATCAAAAAAAGTCTTTTGTACATCAATATTATTAATATCTAATTTTTTTAATTTCTCAACTATCTTTAATGAAGCCCCACCTTCGCCATACGGATTTGATACCGACAACAACTTTTTCTGAAATGATTGGCTATAAATTTTATGCAAAGCATCAAGTATGTTTTCACGCATTGGCATACAATCAATAACACTAGCCGCTTTTATTCTGCCTTTTTGGCGATCCCCTATATTGATGGTTCCAATTCCAAAACTTGGCGCTTCAAGCAGTCCACTGGACGAATTACCAACCACAGCATCTACATATTTTAATGCTGAAAGGTATCCAATCTGACCAAGAGAAGTGTGGGCGACTGACCTTTTTTTATTATTTTCGACAAATTCATCGATCATGCGGTTGATGGCTCTACCATAAGTATCTGCATTTGTTTTAGTAAAAATAATATTGGCGTCGCCATATTCTTCTAACGCATCATATAAAGATTGAAATTGCTGCGCAGGATGCTCCTTCTCGAGGGTTGATGCGTGAAATGTCACTAAAAGATTCTTCCTTGCTAATGTCATCCCAATTTTTTTTTCAAGTTTCACTCTACTTAGTAGATTAAGGCCAAAAATATTGTCTATTCCTAGACCGCCAACGTTAAATACAGTTTCTGGGTGCTCTCCTAACTGAATAACTCTATTTCGGTAATCTTCGGTAGCTGTGAAGTGGAGATGAGACATTTTTGTTATTGAATGGCGGATTGCTTCGTCAAAAGCTCCTAAAGTTACTTCACCCCCATGTATGTGCGCGATAGGCAACTTTCCAATTAAGGCGGAGATAGCTGCGGCCAAGAGCTCAAATCTATCGCCCAGGAGAACAAGTATATCAGGCCTTAAATCTTCAAAAGCGTCTGCCATGCCACATATTCCGATGCCAATAGATTTACTAACACCGGTAGGAGTATCAGATGACAAAAGCATCTCTATCTTTTTATTCACGAAAAATCCATCATTCTCTATTTCTTTATAAGTCATCCCAAACTCTGGAGACAAATGCATGCCTGTCGCTACAACTTGCAAATTAAGCTCATCAGAATTCTCAATATGCTTCATTAGCATAAATAAAAGGCCATATTCAGCTCTAGAGCCTGTAACAACACAAACGTTTTTTTTTATCATGATGGAATTCCACTTGGAATATTAACGATCCTCTCTTCTAACCACTCTGTCATTGATAGCTCTGTTCTCGAACAGCGTGAGTACATATTTAATGTATGCATAGGTGTCCATGCTGGTCGCGTCATCACTCCCGCATTGTTTGTAAACTCCAAGAAACTATCTCGCTCTGTCTGATTTTTAGTTAACAAAGCATTAAACCAATAATTGGCTCTCGATCCTGTTTTTTCTCTCACTAACTCATAGTTATATTTATCAAACCAATCCTGATAACGATCTGAAAGTATGCGTTTTCTATTAACAAAATGTTCAATATATTCTAGTTGAGCGCAACCTAACGCAGCATTTATATTAGGCAACCTATAGTTATAACCTAGCTCATCATGAATAAATAACCAAGGATGGGGAATCTTTGCCGTTGTTGACTTATGCTTAGCGATTTTTGCTAAGTTTTCATCGTCTGTTACTATCATCCCACCACCACCTGTAGTAACGATTTTATTTCCATTAAAACTAAAGACCCCCATAGATCCAAACGTTCCGGTATGTTTTCCATCGAGTAGACTACCCAAGGATTCAGCAGCGTCCTCTATCATCACAATATTATATTTTTTGCAAAGCTTCAGTATGGCTGTGACATTTGAGGGATGACCAAAATTATGTACTGGTACACAGGCAAAAATTCGCTTATTACTCTCGATATTCCAACATTTACCATCATCGCGCACTTCCGTTTTTCTTTCTAGAAAAGATTCTAAACTATCTGGGCTTATACCTAATGTGTCTCTTTCTACATCAATAAAGATTGGTGCGGCCCCGCAGTAACTGATAGCATTACAGGTAGCAACGAAAGTTAGTGATTGAGTTAAAACTTCGTCGCCTGGGCGCAAGCCACTAGTTAACAAGGCTAAGTGGAGTGCCGCAGTACCACTAACCGTTGCAATTGCATAACGCGACCCAGTATACATTGCAATTTCTTTTTCAAATTTTGTTACATATTCACCAACCGATGAAACAAACGTTGAGTTGATGGTATCCATTACATATTCCCGTTCTTTACCGGAAAATATCGGTGCATGCAGGGAAATGAAATCCTCACTATTATAGATTTCTCGAACGAATTGAACAAAGTCAGAAAACACGTTATTTATTTTTTTACATTGCACTTATGTTGTTGGTATCGAAAACATTTTCTCTATACCATGCATATGTTCTAACAATGCCCTCATTTATGCCAATATGCTCACTATTCCCAATAATCCGCTCTGTTTCACTCATGTCTGGCGCCCTTCTAACCGGAGAACCGGCTGTTGTTTCTCTATAATTCGGAATCAAATTTCTACCGACAATTTTATGGCATTCATTCACGACTTCCTTAATCGAGAGCTCCGGATTTTCAACTCCTAGATTTAACGTTTTTCCATTAGACATTTCGTTTTCCATCATTTTTTTCATCATTTTCACAGCATCATCAATATAGCAAAAACAACGAGTGTGCTCTGGGGAATATATGTCGATTTGCTGTCCATCAACAGAGAAGTGTGCTTTTTTTAGCTGCTGGGGTATAACATGCGACATTCCCATACGTGGGCCATAAACGTTATGTGGACGAAACACCGTGAACGGTAATCCTGCATGATGACACATAGCTTCGCCATAAATTTTTGATAACATGTAGGATGTTCGTGGCCTTTTTAAATCTGGTAAGGCTAAAAAAGTTGATTCTGGTGTCGGTATCTCAATGCCAACTTTTTCTAAAGTACCTGCATAAACTTCACTTGTCGACGAGAATAGTAGGCGTCTTAAATTCTTTTGAATCTCCCCTAATCTAATCACATTTGTCATTATTTCTACATTATCAGTTAAGACCCTAATAGGGTCTCTGGAAACGTTTGAAACACCTACAATTGCCGCAAGGTGAAATATTACAGAAAAATCATCACCTATTTTCAAAACACTTTCCCGATGCCTCAAATCACAGTTTATAATAGTAACTCTCTCATTTTTTAGTGTTTTATTTAAATCATGATCACTAACTCCTCGTGAATAATCGTCAACCAACACTAAAGAATAGTCACTATCGAGGAGATGATTAGCAAGATGTAATCCGATAAAACCAGCACCGCCTGTTATTAAAATTCGTTCATTCATGATTTTTTACACCTCCTCTTCCAATTGAACACACTCTAAGACCCTTTGTCTCGAACAAGCAAATCTCTTTTGCTGTAAAAAAATCAACCGCATCGACAATCACATCTGAATGATTAAGAATCCAATCAAATATTTGAGCTTGCTTATATGAAGTGTGAGCTACTGCCAAGATAACACCATCAACTGATTGATCAGGCAACTGAGAAGGTACTGGCCTTTCCATTTCATCCCAAAATTCAACTAAAGGGTCATTTAATAAAACAACTGCGTCACGCGTTTCTAATTCGCGAACCAACGTTTCGGTTGGAGTATACCTACTATCACCGATATCTGATCTATAACTTACCCCAAAAATAAGTATCCTTTTTCTGGATAAACTCATATCAAACATCTGATCTAATCTATCGACAACATGGTATGGCATTCGTTGATTTATTTTTTGGGTCAAATCTATAAATGGGAATGATAGTCCTGAAAGATTAAAAATTTGACTAGCTGCTGCTGGCGCGAATAATGGATCTTTTGTCAAACAATAACCACCCACACCTACTCCTGGATATCGTATATTTGAATGAGTTGGTCGGATTGAAATTGCCCTTATAATCTCAAAAAGATCTATTCCAATTGCTTCCGCAAATTTGGTCCACTCATCAATAAAAGCTATGTTTGCAGCACGATAAGAATTTTCCATTATTTTTGCGGTTTCGGATGATGCTAATGAGCTAAGTTCGGTTAATGGAAAGTTCTTTGTGTTAATTATGGTTTCGAGAAATTGTCTACACGAGTAGGCCGCGTCTCCTGTGTAACCGGCAAAAACACGCCAGAAATTAATTATTGAGTCGAGATATTTATTTCCTGGCATCACTCGTTCATAAGAATGCGCGACTAGTATTGAATCTTCTGGTAAATTCCGCTTTTTACATTCTTTGGCTAGGATAGGTATAATGATTTTTTCACATGTTCCTGGCGCGACAGTAGTTTCAATTATAACTAATGTACCTGGCCTTACAGAGCGCCCAACGGTTTTAGCTGCCTCTTCTAAAACACTAAAATTAATTTCTCGTGAATCGATTCCGATAGGAATATCTAACGCTACATCAATTATCACCACTTCAGCTTTTTCATACACCGACTGATCTGTTGTAGCAGAAAGATTTCCCTCAGCTACTGAATTGCGTGTTGCCAGAACTAAACTTTGATCAATGGTTGGTAATGGAAATTGGCCCTCATTAATGCTCTCTACTCGACGAAAACCCTCTTCGGTTGGCAATTCGACCCCTATTACATCATATCGGCAATTACCACTATTATCTCGCGATAATGACACCGCAACTGCCATAGCTGCACCGACAAAACCTAACCCCTGCACGCAAACAGTTTGACGCTGTCTCTTCATTTTTTTAGTTTTCTTTGTTTGTGGCGAAATTATTCTAAAAACTATTAGGAACATCAATATAATGCGACATAACCTTATCGTCCGCCGCGTCTATCAAGCAGCGGTGATTCATTTAGTTTCCCCGGTATATCGACAATTGTAACCTCTAATCCCAATATTTTAGCTTCTATACCCACAGAACTATAAGTCACAAAAATCCGAGAAACTTGTTGCATCAATATGTCTATCGGTTCAGTTGAAACAATTAAATTCATAAGATTTTTAAAGTAGGACACATACGCATTATTCGCTCTCGGATGCGGTCGAAAATAACATGTAATTTCCGGATTATCATTAATGAACTGCTCCATGATAGCCAAAAGTAGGCGTCCATCATGTAATCCTGGGACTATTAGCACGTTCTTAGTAGTAGGGTTTATCTCAACATTTTCTAAATAATCGAGCCGGTAGATATTCTCCATTATCTGTATATTCGAATAACCAGAGTATTTGTAAATCTCTACTGACCCAAGATCTTCAGCTAAAACTTTATCAGGCACCGGAACCTGTTCCAAGAAAGGAGGCTTCGCAGCAATTTCTCCTGGAGCTAAAAAATACAACATTTTGATCCAAGAAGCAGGGCCGTGTTGGAATCCGATTCGATGGGGTCGATTTTCTACAGTGCCCGCAACATAAGAAAGTAGCCTTCCAAAGGGATACTCAAAAAGATAGTATACCAACTCATCAACGCGCTCATTTTTGAAAAATCTACGAAGTTGTTTTTCGATCATCATGAGTCGTGGTAATCGACTAAAAGAAACGCTTAACTCTTTTTTTACATATCTTGATATATCTATATCTAAAAAAGTGTCTTTTTTATTTTGCTTAAAAAGTAAGTATGTTTGACATCGAATGATCCAAAAAAGACCGGTCAATACATCTAAAGGATGAATAGACTGATCTAAAAGAACAAATCTCTCAGACGGAAGGCTATTCTTTAGCCGCACATATTCTCGTAGACTCACATGCTGATGTAGTCCATCCATCAATATACTCACTAGATACTTGTCAGTCTTTCTGGCGAACCCTCGATACTTAATATCCTCTTTGCCATTAATTTCCGGCTTTAGGTGCTGAGGGTAGGGTGAAAATAAATAACGTCCCCCCGATTTCCCACTAGTGTTATATCGTTTCTTCTGAAAACAATTGACCAGGCCAATAGAAAACAATTCTCCTAGAAAGATTAAGTCTGAAACCAACATCCGAATTAGTTTAATTTTAGATACATCTTGTTTAATTAGAGTTGCATTGATTTCCGGAAACATTGAAGAAAAAGCAGAAAAAAAGGGCACATCTACACCAACAAGTATTGCATTGGTTACTTTCTTTCCTTTTATTTTTTCTTTTATGACTAGAAGATTGCAAATTGAATTGAACGTGTCAAAAATTTCTGTTCTTTTACAAGAAAGATCTGTTAAAAAAAATAGTGATAGGTCTTTTTTAATTATTTTGCTATCTAGAAAACGATCATTTATTTTATAGATCCATTTTGAGTATTTGTCTCTTATACCTCGCGCATAGGAATCCAACAAATTACAATCATTCAAAACTTCTACTTTTGATGACTCAACAATCTGAGTATCAATATAATACACAAAATTTTTGAACTGATCCTTATCCCAACTAAAACTAGAAGTTCGTCTCATGATTACTAGTTGTCCAGTTTTTTTAGAATCAGTCATATGCTTTTCAATTTATAATTCTTTGCTATCAGGAAGCGAAAATCCATAATTAACTGCACCAAACTATGATTAAAACACAATATATTTGAGTAAAATTTGATTTGAAAACAATTGCCTCGAACCTTACTGTTAAAAAATAGTTACATCAGCACTAAAAAATTATTTAACACACCCTAAAATGACGATTCTTAATTTAGACTTCGCTTTGGGATGCTAGATTCAGTATTTCAATAAGAAACCTGATCAAGAACATGATTGATATTTGATCAAATTAAACAGTAAAAAATGTCAACGAAAATTTTCGTTCTCGTACATTTGTTCAACAATCTCAAGGATTCCCTCGCCTAAATCAACAAATTCATCAGGTATCAATTTCTTAGAACGTTTAGGAGTATACCGATATGGTGTGATCCCATAGTGCTCTTCCAAATTTTTTTCGCCCGAAAATACTACTTCTCCTTTTACACCAGTAATTTCAAAGATCATATCCATTAGATCTTTCGAACTAAATGTTTGTTGACCGGTCAAAGTAATGGCTTGATTTTTATGTATCTCATCCAAAATATCTACGCTGAGTCGTGCTGCATCTTTGACGTAAATATATTCTCTTTTCTCTCGACCTGTTCCCCGGTAGTAAAGCTTACCCGTACTTAAGATTTCACTTATGTAACTTCGTAACCCATTCCAGTTTTGGGATCGAGGCCCATATAAAGATCCGAACCGGAGAATTGTATAATCAAGACCATATTCTTCATGGCAAGTTTCTATTAAAATTTCCGCAGCTTGCTTGGTGGCACGATAAAATGAACCATAAGGACTATATACATACATTGTAGAAGCATAAACAAATCTCTCAATATCTTGACTAGCAATTGCCTTAAGGATCTTCATGGTGCCCAGAACATTAACATCCACCGCTTCAATTGGCTTCTGTCTGGATTCGCTTATGTCTGCCATCCCGCCAAAATGATAAACATAGCTTACTCCCTTAAAGATGTCGTCTAAGAAAATATCATCTGAAAAATCGCCAACTGCCATATTCTGATTCTCAGTCTTCCAAGATGATTCTTTTTTATCAACAATAGTCACTTTAAATCCACGCTTAGTCAATTCATCAGCGATATGACTTCCAAGAAATCCAGATCCACCTATAACAACTGCTTTCTTCATTTGTTTACTCCAAAGACTTATTTTGTCTGGTTTTCATACTCATAATTTGGTACTGGCCTTTTTGGTGTTTTCCCCAAAAGGAAAAGAACCGTGTCTTCAGTAGCTTCGCGCTCCATTTGTGTTCGGCAATCAATAGACATTGATCCCATATGTGCAGTTAATAAACAATTCGTAAGTTTATTCAAGTTACCTTGATATGGCTCTTTTTCAAAAACATCAACTGCAGCACCTCCAATTCTTTTGTTTTGTAACGCATTAAATAGTGCAGTTTCATCAACAATACCTCCTCGAGCGGTATTTATTAAAATAGCGTCACGCTTCATCATCCTAATCTCTTTATCACTAATCATATGTGTAGTTTCCATGGTTAGCGGTACGTGAACTGTAATAATATCTGCTTCTCTGTAAATTTTTTCTTTATCTGCGTTTTCAATTTTCGGAGGCTCTTCGGTAATAAGCTCGGCATCGATATCATTTACTAGTATCCTATTTACATCGAAACCAGACAGTAATTTTAGGACATGTTTTCCAATTCGTCCTGCGCCTATGATGCCGACAGTGCACTCTGACAATCTCTTCCCAAAGAAACGATGCCATACCCCTTCATGCATCTGATCGTTTGATATATGTACCTGTCGCAACATTGTGAGCATCATCGCTATTGTTAACTCTCCAACAGCAGGTGATGGCGCATCCGGCGTATAGCATACCTGTATACCCTTGTCCCTCGCTGCTATGAGATCTACATTGTCTAGCCCAATGCCAACTCTTGCTATTACCTTCAAATTGGTTGAGTGATTAATGATCTCCTTGTCTATAACTTCGGTTCCAGCTATCAAGGCATCATAGGAAGATATTTCTTGAAAGAGTTCTTCTCGAGTAAACTTTCTTCCGAGTGGATTTATTACATATTCTACTCCCGCTTCTCCAAGAATATTTAGCGGCGTTTGGTCTCGATCAGCGAACGGTACGGTAGAAATTAATACTTTCATGGCTACATGCTCCCACATATGGATTGATAATTTAGCACCATATTCCTTTTGCCAACCTATTCTCTTCCATATAAGACGTTTGCCATTTTTTTATTTTTCCATAATTGACGATCTAATTCTTTAAAACCACTATGGATGATCATCTCCTCAACTTTATTGCCATCATTCTTTTCAGTAATTTCGATCATTATTGTTTTTAGCTCATGATTCTTTAAAACTTCTTTCATGCCTTTTAGAATACCAAGCTCAGCACCATCTACGTCAATCTTCACATGATTAGGTATTGGCACGTCATTTTCAGAACAAAAATTGTCAACTGAAAGCACATATATACCTTGCATATATTGAGGAATATACTTATTACCCTCGCTCTCCGGTTGATCGATTGAGTGACATGCTGAACCTCGTACATTGGAAGATAAAAATAAATGCGATGTACGGGATGAATCACTAAATGCAAGAGGATAAGCCATTATTCGTGAACCCAACTTGTTCAATTTAATATTGTCATTTAGTGATAAAAAATTAGACGCTTCTGGCTCGAACGCAAAAACTTGACCAGTACCTGATTGCATTCTTTTTCCCATTAAAAGACTATACGTTCCGACATTTGCGCCGATATCAAAAACGATGTCGTCTTCACTGATTATTTCCAAGATCCACTTCACCGTTATCGGCTCCCTGTTATAGCCCTGTTTAGCTCTAAGATGATACTCGAGGAAGGAGTTAACAAAAAAAAATATAGAATGACTACCTACATCAGTCTTGACCCGTAAAGGAATCCCCATTGAAAGAATTATTCGGGCACAAATGCTAGTCAACTTTCTCCGATATGCCAAAGGATCAACATACTTGGGCAGTTTTATGCTCATTAAAGACAGGGCTTTCCTAAAGAATAGGAATGTATCCTTGCATCAACTTGTCATTCCTCATTAGAAAATCTACTTTTTCTAAGTCGCTCTTCGTATCGACACTAAAAGACTGTTCGTCGGTCAAAACCATCCGAACTTTTTTTCCACTTTCTATGACACGTAACATATCTACCGACTCTACCTTTTCAAGAGGAGTTTCAGCCGTATTATTAAACTCAAGAAGATAATCTCGCTTGAATGGAATGACACATATCTGTTTTAACATTAGAGGAGTGGATGTACTCTTGCTTCTTGACGGAATTGGCTCTCTAGAAAAATAGATCGCATTTTTATCTAAGCCTACCACTACTTTAACAATATTAGGGTCTTCAAATTCTTCTTCCAATTCTATTTGTCCCATCAAATTAATGACATCGATGGTTTGATCATGAATCATTGGTGTTAACGCTTCGGTAATCATTGATGGTGTGTCCATAGGCTCATCACCTTGCACCATGACCACTATATCGATTTTTTTTCCTGTATCACTTTCAATTTTTAGCATCGCCTCGGCAGCACGATCACTAGCTCTTTCATGCTTAGTCGATGTCATCACTGCTTTGCCACCAATTGAATGGACATAATCGTATATCTCTTTATCACAGGTAGCGACATATGTATCATCAAGATCTTTGCACAAACGAACACGAAAATAACAGTGGCCAATCATTGGTACACCATGCAGCGATGCCATAGGTTTTCCTGGGAATCTCGATGAATTCATGCGCGCGGGAATTATAGCTACGCTCCTCATAAAAGGTTAATCCTTCATCTGACCTGTAGCAAGACGACATGTTACATCCAACATTCTCATATCCACCCCGTAGGCGATAAATTTATAACCTTCGCTAATCCTCAGTTTCAATTCTCCAGGATCCGGCTCAACAATATGTATTCCGCTTGGGACATGATAGTCTTTGGCAGCAATTTTTATTTGATCTAGTGCAACAGACATCTTTTTGTTGGCGAAGTCTCCTGGTATCCCCATTGATGCTGATAAATCATATGGTCCAACAATATATCCGGATATACCCTGAACTGAAAATATCGCTTCAATATTATCAACAGCATCAATATGTTCAATTTGAACGATAACCATTACATTACTTTCTTGCCAATTATAATAGGCTTCAAAAGCATTCCCATATTTTTGTGCTCTTGCTAGCCCAACGCTTCTATTTCCAAGTGGTGGGTAATGAACTGCTGCTATCGCTTGAGTGACTTCTTCTGCCGTCTTAACCATTGGTACTATGATGCCATGAGCACCAGAATCCATCACGCGTTTGATCTGTTCAGGATTGTGCGAGGATAATCGTACAAAAGGTTTAACTCCAGATAATTCTATTATTCTTATAATTTCTTCTGCGCGCTCAATACTAATAGCACTATGCTCCAAATCAACAGTTAACCAATCGAAACCAGCTGCCGCCATAATTTCAGCTACAGCTGGATGACCAATCGTAATCCAAGAACCCAAACTTGGCATATTACTCATATCTTATGCGTTCCTATATAATCAGAGGTTTGTTGCATTATGGTTGCTATTTTACGCATTATTTTTTATTTTCAAAATCTTTGACAGATCGAACTGTATTCTTTCATGGGTTTTTTGGTTTTCTTCGACACTCATGTAATAGTTCCGCGCATTTTTTGTCAAGGTTTCATAGGTTAGGTTAGGCATATCTATTAAACTATTAATCATATCGTTCACTAAGTCCTCTTTATTTTCCGACAACAAGACCTCACTTGGTAATTCTTCAATCAGTTCCTGGACGCCGTACTCCTCAATAAACGGTTTCCCACCACCCAGTCCAATACAGCATAAAACCTTCTTACCATAACCGAAAACTTCAAAACCTAAAGTCGAGAGAAAATGGACAATAATATCACCCTCATAAGTTGGTCGATAACTCGCTAACTCATCATTTTTACTTGAAAAAAAATTTATTTCTGTCGTTTGCGCAGCTTCAAAAAAATATTTTCTTTGCTGTTCCATATTATCAACATGATCAAAAGTATTACGCAAAACCACATCTAATTTTATTGAGTTTTCTTTAGCATAACGGTGTACAGATTGAAATGTCTTGCGATGACCCTCATTCCATGCTTTAAATAAATTCGATTCGGGATTTACACATAGCCCTCTTTTCCACTGTGAAATAAATACAAGTCTGGGGCTAACTTCTTGGTCGTTTTTTTGAGCTTGGTTAGTAGCTAGATAGATACTATTTCTTAATGATCCAACAGGTCTGATGTCATGACACTTAAGTTGGCTAGAGGAAAAAATCTTTTCCTCCGCTCGACCAAAACTAAAATAGGTTGGCAATGTAGTGATTTTAGAATTTCTAAATCGTTCTCGTAACGCTAATTGAATGACAGCAACAAATATTGTGTGGTGATTAAGGGCAATTGCTCGAATAATTTCGCTACCATCATTGTTTGAAATAACAATAGTAGGGCTTATCTTTTCCAACAAAGCAATAAAGTACGCAGCTCTTAATCTACCCCTAACTCCTAGTTTTTCAAAGTTCCCAATAAAAAGCCATTTAAGTAAACCAAGTAATAGAGATGGACGACCCAAACTTCCTCTTGGAATTTCAGATGCCAAAACTAGTGTTTTTACATTTTGAGGCACACATTTTTTTAACCATTCTGAACCTCGTTCATCGAATATGACTACCTCCACCTTATCCCCAACTGTGGTTTGATTTCTTAAGTTGCGAGACATAATTGATACAACTTAGATGCGTTTACTGCTAACTGCACTAACTGTAAATTGATTAACAATATCTGTTTTCTGAGAGGAGTAATCACCTCCGGCTGACTTGACAATAGCGAGCCCCCCTGCGACATCCCATAACATAATATTTTCTTCCCTATAAGCATCCACCCGATTGCTCGCCACGTACGCTAAAGATATAGATGCAGATCCCAACATTCTCACCTTCTTGTATGCATTTGTGATTTCTAATAGTCTAGAAACTGAATCATCGGAAAATACAAAACCAACCGGAAACCCACTTGCAATTATGCTATTTTCTAAGTTATTTCGGTGAGAATTTTCTACGTGACAAATAGGTATTTCGTTACACCAGGCTCCCACTCCTATGATTCCACTAAAAATTTCGTTTAGGCAAAAACTATTGACGATTCCAAATATTGGCTCGTCCCCCTTCCACAGCGCGATTGAAACCGCACAAAAAGGAATCCGTCGCAAATAATTGTAGGTTCCATCAAGTGGGTCTACGATCCACTTAAGTTCACTATCAGCTTGTGAAGCTATCTCACCCTTCTCCTCAGAAAGGATAGAATAATCGGTGTTTTTAAGGACATTAAGAATTATTTCTTCTGACTGAATATCCTCTTCAATTTTAACATCTCTCTCCATCATCTTTTCAATGGAATTATTTTTGGCATAAGATTCAAATAAAAAGTCACCAGCTTGCTTTGCAGCTTGCAAAGCAAGCTTAAAATCATAACTATATTGTTCTTTTTCTAAAGAAAAATTCTTCGACATCGATCTTTTTAATTTGAATTAGTTATACGATACTTGTTTAACTCATTTTCTGCATCACATTATTTTTGCGTTTTGTTTGTTAAGAATTAAGTCTACATACTTTTTCAACACATTTTCTTCTGAATCAGAACCTTCTATAAATTTCTCATAAAAAAGCTGGTAGCTCCTACTGGTTGGGATGGTAGTATGATTTTTCTTTATTTTCATTATATTTTCTGTAACAGAATCCAAACTCTCACAATCTATTGTCACGTCACTATCGTCAAATATAGTAGTATTTGAATGTAGATATGTCGGATTGATAATTAACTTTTTCTGCATCACTGCCTCAAGACCAATACTTGAAGCAAAATTTACAACAACATCAGACCACTTAATCAAGTAAACAGAGGATTCATCTTTACTAAAAACTACATTGTCAGTTGAAATAAATTCACGTTCTTCATCATCATAGAGATCAGCAATCTCGCGGGTTGACCCTTTGAGCCTTATAAATAAACCTGGTATTTGGCTTAACGACACAATAAGTCTAAAGCATCCTTTTCGATCAACATTGTAATCCCACTGCGGCAAAAAGAAGACGATCTTAAAAGAATTATTACCCAATTGATTATTTACTGCGAATTTTGATATTTTATCGTTGATCATAACCCACTCCCTACAAAATCGAGCGCTTCCCAAAACTAAGAGTTTATGTTTTTTGATACCATATGCTTCACAAAATATTCGACTGGATTCATGCTGTACAACATAGCTAGTGAACGCATTTCTTGAACTGAAATCTGGCCAGTGTCCCATCTTATTTTTTAAATCAATGACCGTTTTGCTAAAGTCTAGGTTCGTGTATATGTTGTATCCATGAGGTACGCTGTAGATCCGCAATTTATTGATGAACGCTGCTCTAAGAATATATTTTGCTTTTTCTCGGCCTGCTTTTCCTGACCATTCAGTTACTACTACATCAATACTATTTTTTCGCAACAAATAATTACCAAGAGTGCAAGATACTATGAAATCCACCATTCGTAGCAAGTGAGTAAAAGGAAAATATTCACGAATGTGTCGGTGATAAAAATTAATAGTTTTTGAATGAATTTTTATAGCACCGCTTTTTTTTATAAAATCGATTCTATAGTCATTGGAAGGCTCACTATCAACAAACATAAAATAACATACAATTTCGGATTGGCTACATTTCCAAATTATTGGCGTAATGTGATCCATATCATTGTAAGATCTAAGCAGGAAAAGTGCTTTTGTTTTTTTTCTATTAACTTCTGTCATTTCAAACATGATATAGTGGTTTAATCAAAATCGATTAAGCAATTTACTTTCCTTATCGATATATTTCTGACTAAAAAGGAAATATTGTAGGCGCTCATACTTTATTTATATCACCAATCTGCTTCATAAGTGCTTGTTTGACTGCAAAATATCTAACAAAATACTATTGCTAGAATTGGTGGTAATAGAATATTTTATCATTTGGGTATTACTTTTCCGGCTTTGATTTTTTAATGTTTCGCAAATTTCTTTTTTCACTCTTTCTGAATCTGAGATAGTTGAAACCTCGATGTAATGACATCTTTTTTTAACATCATTTTTATATACGGAGGTAAGATTTCTTAACCCCAAATCAAAGTAAAGAATGGGGCGATCAGTTGAAAATGCTAACGTTGAAGCGGTGGAGCAATAATCAAGAATAATGCCGTCATATTTTGACATACATTCTGTCAATGACCGCAGTTCCGTCTTACACTTATAGCTCCACTGGACTAGGGATTTTGGATGGGTTTTTACTGTTAAATCTGGAAAATTATCCAAAATGATCTTTTGCCACTCTCTATATTTTTCATCCTCGATATTACGAAACGGCCCATAGAGTTTATTTGCAGAATACATAGTAGGTATATATAACAATCGAGAACTACTTTTAGGGAAATAATCTATACTGTCAGTTTGGGACACAATTTTCTTTACCGTAGCTGAGGTTCGACGCACAACTTTTTTTGGTTCAATCAAAGGCGAATTAAATTTCCCAAAAGAATGAGGGTCTCCATAATCGACCAAAACAGTGCAGAAGCTACAATCTGCGTACGAAAAAGTTGGTTCATCAAATACCGCATTCGTAACTTCACCATGAGTAAAACCCCAAACTTGTTTATTCTGTTGAAGATAGTTGAAGGCCAGTTTTCTGTTATGCAGTTGGCATCGCGTTCCAAGAACTACTGAATGCTGGGGTATTTTTTTCTGGTGAGATGTAGTGTGTACTTGAACATACCGTACCCAATTACTAATTATCTCATCAGAATTTCCGATAGAGTACTTTGTGCAAATTTCATAAATTACATCAGATAAGTAACCAATTTGCTCTTCTCTTCTTGCTAGATATGCCTCCGACCAACTATGACTGAAACCTAAAACCGATAGCATTATCTTCTCTAATTTATCTCTACCACTGGACATTGGTATTGCTTGACCAAGACCGAGTGGTAGCAACGGTGCCTTCTTTACTAGATTTGAAAAAAAGCCACCATCTAAGCGTGAATTTTTGGTTGGAAAATCAAATATCTCAAAAGGTCGTCTAGCATATATCTGATTCACAAAAGGGAAAATAAAATCGCTTCCATAATCTCTGCTCGCTTCACGGTGAATCAGCACACCTGTGAAATGGATCATAAGGTCATGGAAAAACAACCCAACTATAGTGCTTACGTACCCATACTCACGCTCACTATCAAAAAAATGACGTTTCAGATCCTGAAATATTTCTAAAGCTAATTCATCTGACTGCCTCATCGACAATCTTCTCTAGTATCCATTTCAGCTAACCCGTCAAGACAGAATAGGCCAATCTTTTTTCAATAAATCAAATATCTCAACACCCACATAACGACCATTTTTAAACTCAGATTCACGAAGATTGCCAACATAATGCATCCCCAATTTTTTTGCTAAGCTAATCATCGCATCATTCGTTGAAAAGGTTTTACATCTTATCGAGTGAAGGTTCAAGGCTGTAAACCCATGATTAACAATTAATTTGCTTGCACGATAACCTATTCCATGATTTCTGCCAGCGGAATCTCCTATAATGATTGCCAGTTCTGCAGATCGAGAAATCCAACATATATCTTGAAGCGATATATTGCCAACATGTTTTCTATTTTGTTTGTTGATTATCGCAAGGATAATTGAGTCTGAAGAATCACTAATACCATTTATAAAATCAATAGCATTAGCTCGACTATAGGGCAATCTATGGTGACGGTTACCCATGGAGGTAACTTTATCATTTAACCATGTTGGATAGTCCCCTTCGACATCGGCGACATCCAAGGGTCTAAGATTGATAACTTCGTCTTCCAAAAAAATCATTTCATCCCTCCGGTAACCTTCTCAAAACATCGCACTAAATCATTTATATCCGTCATATCATGAGGATACCTTACATGCTCATTAATAATCATCTCTTTATAATGAAGTCTTTCTGTATTAGGGCATATACCTTTTTTGTAAACTTGCGAAGGGTTACGATTTTCGGGTGCTGAAAAAGGGTAATTGTGCTTAAATAATTTGCGGTTCTGATACACTGGCTGTAAATACAAAGGGGGGCTATAACCTTGGTAAAACAATGCGCCTTCCGCATTAATTGCGCGAACGAATAGATCCCTCGGCACACCTGCTTTTTCTTCGTCAAAACGAATCGGATAGACATAATATGTTGAATGAGATCTAGCACTTCCTTCTAGCGGCATTAGAAATGGAATAGATAAGAGACTCCTAGTCAAAACCTCAACCATGCTTAAACGCTTTAAATTCAGCTCATCAAGCTTTTTTAGTTGCTCTCGCGCGATTGCTGCCTGTATCTCAGTCAGTCTATAATTAAAACCAGCGATATTGGTAATATTCTTATATTGTGCTAGCTCCACTACAGCCTCACCATGATTTCTTATGAGAGCAAGCCTATATGCAAGCTCATCGTCATTAGTAACACACACTCCCCCCTCACCGGATTGTATAGATTTATTTACATTCAAACTAAAGACACCAATATCTCCGAATGTTCCAACATACCGTTGATCTAGTAGTGCTCCATGCGCCTGCGCACAGTCCTCAATCACTTTTAACCGATATTTTGTTGCCAACTGCATGATGGATTGCATATCTGCTGGAATCCCAAATTGATGAACAACGATAATAGCCTTGGTTTTCGGTGACAAAACTTTTTCGATACTTTCAGCACTCATTGAACCTGTTTCTAGCTCTACATCTGCAAAAATAGGAATCGCACCATAAATAAGTGGAGCTAACGCGCAAGCTGTCATGGTATAGGGAGATACGACTACTTCGTCACCATATCCGATCTCTAGCGCTCCGACAGCCGCATAAAGACATGAAGTAGCACTATTTAGCGATATAGAATGATCAACTCCATAATATTCAGACCACTCTTGCTCGAGAGCTCTCACTTCTGAGCCACCATAAAAAGAAAAAGGTTTGTCGGGTTGATGCGATCCTTCGAAGAGAGACAAATTCCCTGAATCCATTACGCGCATGACCGCGCCCCGCTCTTCTTCACCAGTGGTTATATTTTCTTTCCACTTAGCTGTCCGAATTGGTAGCCCTCCGTTCAGGGCTAACTCATTGCGAGTCAGATCAAGCATTTTTTTCGGTTAATCCCCAAACTACGTTCATTGTGTTCTCTACGTCTTGAAGTAAATGATTTGTCAAATCAGTTTTATTGTCGTCACGCAAATACTTCTCCATAACGGTTACAGCTTCCTCGATTGGGCAGACTATATTACCCTCTATATCTATATTCTCATGCATTAAGATTTTTTCACCTAGATCATTAGATGCAGATTTTTGCCAAACTAGCTGTTCCTCGAAATTAGTTATTCGGAGCCTCCCATTGGAAAATTTAAAATCACAGTCAAAGACTTGGTAGTATTCTTCTGAAAATCCATGAAACCACACTGGCACCCCGCCTTTGCGCGTCTCAAATCTAGCCGAGTAAGTTGGATCATTGGATATAGGTCCAGACCATGATTCGTAAATTTTTCCATTTATTAACGCTTCGTCAAATAAGAAATGTACTACATCCACCCCATGAACTCCATTATGTATCCATCCTCCATAATAGTGGATATCAGATCGAACTAAGGAGCCTAGTCGGCCACTTCTATAATTTTCCTTAATCCATTTATACCAAGCATGGTAACGACGACTCATGTTCACAACTATAGACACATTCTTGGATTCTGATTGCTCAAGCATTTTTGATAATTCAATTCGGTTCTCACAAACTGGTTTTTCTAGAAAAATTAACTTTAAATGACTGCCACTATTTGAAAATATTGTCATTGTAATATCATAATGGGTGGTATCTGGAGTACATATACATACTATATGAGGTTTAGTTTTTTTAATAATTTGATCGATCTCGACACCATACTCATTCACACCATATCTGTTCGAAAATTCACGAGCGCGAGACAATTTTTTATCAACACACCCTACGATCTCGAATGATTGGTGACTATGAAATGCCATACCGTGACTATATGATACAGGCAAACTAAATTCTTCATGCAAACCACCAATGGTTCCACATCCAACAATAACCACCCGGTATTTAGGATTCATCACGAAACTCTTTCCATCTTCTTTGTTCCGATCGATTTATAGCCAACAAATCAGGATGATCATTAAGATAAGTGATCATTTCTGCTAACGAAAAATGCTCTATCCCAAGATTAGAAAAATGATTTATAACTTCCGAAATAACTCTCAAATCATTAATAGTATCAACCTCAAGATACATATCAGGATACAAATAGTGTGTGGGCGCCTTGAGATTACACACATTGTACATAGAGTTCTTCGTTATATGAACCCCAACATGCTCTCGCATCGGGTCATCATTGCTGACAAGTCGATTCATATCGACTAATAATGACCCCCGATGCACCACAGCTTCTTGACCCGGCGGATAAGTCGTTTTGAGAGAATTACAAACACAATCATATTGGGGTTGCATTTTTAAATAGAAGCCAATTAATTCGTCGATTATATGAGGATCAATCAGAGGGCAATCACCATATAACTCTACGTGTGTATCGATTTCATATCTTTCAATTAATCCAGCCACCCTCCCCAATACATCATGCTCACTTCCACGAAAACATTTAATCTCATTTTGGTCACAATATTCTTCCAATGCATCATCTTCTCGACTAGTAGATGTTGCCACTATAATATCATCCAACAATCTTGACTTTTTTAATCTAGAGATCTGCCAACCGAGCAAGGGTTTGCCAGCTACTATTTTTAATGTTTTGCCAGGCAATCTGGTTGAATTCATTCGGGCCTGAATAGAGCCTACAATGCTCATAATCACTAAATTCTATCTATCATTTCACAAAAAAACTAAATTCTTCTAAGATTTTCGACATAGAACCGTCAAATCGATGCCCAACTAAACTGTTTTCAATAAAAAATTCACCATGCACGACAGATTTTAGTTCTTCTCTACTGGTAACGAGCTTAGTCACACCTAACTGGTTACCAATAAATGGCATTAATTGATTAGGGCGATAACTTACAACATCTCTTCTTGTCTTTGCTGCCTCAATTAAAAGCATCGATCCCATCCCTACAACAAAGTCTGCGGTTTCCAACAACTTTTCTGTATTACAATCCTTTACAACAATCAATTCATTTTTTTTATTCGCGCTATGTATTTCATCATATTTATCTTGTCTTTCCTCAGGATGTAGTTTAACGACTACCCTTTTTCCGGTCGGCGCTAGTTCCAATATATCGTTCAGAACTCTATATTCATCAAATCCAGGATAATCAACACTATCCGTCGGAAAAGCTGAAGCTAATTCTTCAGAAATATACACAATCGAACCTTCTCCTAAAAGATCGTCATATTTGTCAGCTACTTGGTGGTTAATAGCATCTCCAACTGAGATCTCTTTTTCTTCCAATATTGGATTACCAACAATTATCGCTAGGTCAACTGGTATGTCCGCAGCTTCTAATTGCTGAACAGCAAACTCATCATTTAAAAATATTTTATCAGGTAACACTTTTTCATTTTCTAAGAAAAAACGATCTTCCATGAAAGTCCAATGATCAACTATAGCTATAGTTGGTATTCCATTATCTTTTCCCCATCGTATTAGATCCTTATCGATCCCTTCACCCTTATGTGTTCCTGTCACAATCAGATCAGCCGTCTCGTTTTTGAAATTGCTCTCTCGAATGCATCCAATACCATGTTTGTGAAAAATAGGCTCCGACAATTTTGATGCATAAATACGGTAAGGAATCTTCACACTCTTTGCAATTCGAGCAATATATTCTGCTGGGCCGGCATCACTAGCACTAAAAATTAACCGGTGGGAAATTTCGGGTATCCTCTCAATTATTGAGTACTTTTCAAGCAAAATACATTCCTTGTATATCACATCAACAGGCGCTTTAATGAGTTTAGCTAATCGTCCAACAGACACCGTTCCATCCATATAAAAAAGTAACTTCATTCTCACGTCTAGAACTTGATCAGGTTTCATCCCAGGATTGAGACTGGCGCCATCCTCCGGGTATAATCCGAATTTTGCTAACATTACCTCACCATTGGGATATCTGTTCCTGAAAACAATATCTCCATCTAAACGATTTACTGCTTGTTGATAGTAATGCAGGCTCTCACAGATGTATTTTCCTTTTACGAAATTTAAATCATCAAGTGAAGTATGATAGTAATCATATTCATAGTATTTATCTTTTGTTATAGATGCGACATTGATTCGAAATCCAATAGACGAATACTGACGCTCATCGCTGCCATGAAAATCATAGGGATATGATAAAAATTTCTTATTATTCTCTTCAAAAATATCTTCGATCATTGAATTGATAGGATGACTAGCATCATATGATTTTTTGTATCCTATGGGGCCCGGACCTCCCACGGTAGTAACAACAAATCCAGCATCGATATTTTTCATCACTTCTTCATTTACAGCGCAGTAAGTTATAGCGCCAATAGTTTCTGGAACAAATATAACCCTCCAGGTATGATTCGGTTTTTCATTATTCAAGATGTTCCTTGCCAAGAATGCGGTAAGAACGGGTCCACTCAAATTATCGTTGGCTAAAGATGGGTGACAAATATATGTCGATATTAATATTTCTTGATCTGTTTTTCCTGGAATAATCAGCTCACCAATTGTCAGAGAACCACTGCTATCAAAATCTGAATCTATGTATACATGTAATTGTTTCGCTGCCCGTAGTGAGTCATACTGTCTTTTGTTGACACAAAACCCCCAATCTTTCTTGTAGTAAGAAGTTCGATAGGGAATCGCGTCGGGAATCTCTGGAAGATAATGAAGTTTTTCTTTGAGCTGATCGAAATCGATTTTTCTATTTATGGCCACACTATACCCCATCACATGTAAATTTGAATTCTTCATATCGATAAGAATATTTCCATGCTCATCTTTAATCCACGCTTCCCGAAGATTCCACTCGTCAGGTATAGTCCAACCATAAACTTCCTTACCTGACTTAAACTCTAGAACATTAATCGGTACTAACTCTTGAAGAATACGAAGAGTATCTCTATTTCCTTGTCCCGTAATACTTCTAGGGAGCGGAAACAAGCGCGCTAAATACTGATCAATCTCATTTTCAATCGAGTAATCAATCATTCCACCATCTCCCACTTTAATACCACATCCTTTTCTATTTCTGATATCGCCTTTTTTCCAATCAGTGAGTCTATGTACTTTGGGCTAATTCCACTTCCCGGACGCTTCCAGGTTAAATCCTCTCTCAGAATGTTTTCTCCAGAATTTATTCGACGCGCGGCAACGAGACTTCGGCGCGCGTGTTTCCTTGAAATCTCTTCGCTAGGAAGCGATGCAATCTCATCCGTGCCAAGAATTAATTCAACATGATTAAGATTCCTAAAAAACAACTCTAGATCATGTCTATCCATTGCATGATAATGATCGTTTCCTGGGAGGGTTTTGTCATGAGTAAAATGCTTTTCTAATATCACTGCGCCTAACAATGTTGCTAGTTCTAAGCTCTTCATTTTTTTAGGCATTGTGTGGTCCGAATAACCGATGAGTTTATCCGGAAATTCTTTTCTCAGGCCTCTAATCATTCCTAGGTTTGCGGACGGATCATCAGTAGGATATTGCAATATACAATGCAATAAAGCGACTGGAACATCATAAGCTTCGATCCAGTTAACGCCGTCATGTATTTCAGATAAATCAGCTGCTCCCGTAGATAAGACTATAGGCTTGCCGCGACTAGAAATAAATTCAATAAATGGCTTATTGGTGATATCCGATGATGAGATCTTAAAAACTTCCATTAAATCATCTAGAAATACAACGGCTTCTATATCAAACGGAGTACTTAGAAATTCAATAGATTCGTAGTCGCAGCGCTTTTTTAATTGCTCAAATTCATTCTTCCAGAATTTATCGTATTTTCGAAACAATTCAAATTGACTACGGGTAGGTTCTTTTGTCATATCCCAATATGCTGGCGACTCTTTTGATGCTAGCGTTTCGGCCCTATATGTTTGGAATTTAATAGCATGTGCTCCGGCCTCTGCAGCTTCTGCTATTAAACGATGTGCGATATCCATATTTCCCTCATGATTAACTCCTGCTTCCGCGATTACGTAAGGACGATATGAGGATCTGTTTATAAAGTCTGAAGGTTTCTCAAATAAGCTCTTTAATTTCATGGATATGAATCCTATTTATTGAATAAATTTTCAAAAAACATACTTGTATTGAATTCCGGCTTACCGATCAAGTATTTCATCAACTAATGTGAGAATTTTGGTTTTATTTGCGTCAAAATTGTAGGGCTCCATCTTTTCATAAAGTTTTTTTCGATAACCGTTTTTGGTTACTAATTGCTCTAATTCTGATTGGACAACTTTTTCCTTACCTTGCCCATCATATACACCAACATTTAAAAATCCATTGTCTCTGGTTGAAAATAAATGAGTATTTTCTCGCTCATGCTGGGAAACAACAATGGCAGGTATATTCATATGTGCTAACTCATAGACAGTTCGGCCATTAGATGTTATTGCGAGTTGCACCTTCTCCATTAAACTAGAAATTACTCCAGTGTCATGCGTTATTGAGACATTTTTCATACCCTTAATATCTAAAGAAAGTTGATCATAATCTTTATACCCAGGGCCAGTCACAATATAGATGAAAATATTATTATTTATACAAAACTTGTAAACTGTTTCAAAAATTTTCCGAGTAAGATTGATATGATCTGTCCCCCCAAAGGTCAATAATAATCCTGTGACTGTATCTTTATATGGAACCGGTGTAGCATCATTAAATTCATCTCTAACAAAAAAATAGTCATGTCCCCAAACAATTTTATCTCCAGAAATCTGGGGAACATCATAAAGTTCATTTATAGTGAGATCACTTTCGGTTGCTCCACTTCCAAGATCTTCAAAATTTATCACGTGGATAGCATGTTTTTTTAGTTCTCTAATATCATGTGCGCTAGTTGAAAGCATATCGTTTATAACCAAATCAGGTTTTAATTTTATAACTTTCTCTAGGATCTCATCACTATCATAAGACTCAAACCAATAATCATAGCCAGCAAGCTTATCTACCGCATTTCTATCACCAGATTCACATACAAACAGAACTTCATGATCTGTTATTGCGTGCGCAAGTGTAAGTGCACGATAAATATGTCCCATCCCTACCGTCTCGTTTCCGATGACGCGAAAAACTATTCGCTTTCTTTTAAGAACCTTTTCTGCTACCCACCAATCATGATAAGACTCTATCTCAAAAAGCTCGTCTTCGGTCTGCCATTTCATGACATCAAGTGAATAATCCGGTTCGCGCAGTAGTATTTCAGCCTTGACAATAACAAATGCTCCGGAAGGTTTAACAATATAGTTTTTTTTTGTTGGTTGAAACAATGTAGCGACTGTGGGATCGTAATCGCCATTCTCTACAATCGCTTTCATACTAATTAAAGGACGCAAGGCATTGCATCCCGATTTTTTAAGTGTCGCATGCGCCTTGAGAATTGTTTCAAGCATTAAAAATGGAGCATAGGGCGACAAAACTACCAAATACTCATTCTCTATTGCGATATTTTCCAAATACTTAACTTCATTGTTCATCGAGAGAATTTCGCCTGTCATTTTAGAATCATAAAAGACGCTAGTGCCATTTCTAATTGCAATCAACTCAATCTCTTCGGAATCAGTTAGAACGTAGACGCTTCGATCGCTTTTTGCCATGGTTTTGGCTTTACCTATTGCTCTTTCGATCAAAGGCACACCGGCGAGTTTTTTTACTAAGTCGTCTTGAAAAGCAACCGCTTTTTTCAATGCCTGAATGACGACACCGAGCTCCTGGCGTTTTGTCATTCGGATGAAATCTGTTTAAGTACTTTTTTGGTTGAGGTTAACATTTGATCTAGCTCACTATCTAATAAGCTATCATGAAAAGGGAAAGAGATCATATTGTCAAAAAATTGGTCTGCGTTTGGACAATCTGCCTCTCCCATTCCAATCTTCTTATAAAAGGGATAGCGGTTTAAGGGGCAGTACTGCACAACACACTGAATACCCTCATCGATAGCCATACTTCGAATAAAATCATCACGATAGGATCCAACCATCTGAGCTGCCAATAAATGATAATTGTGCCTTACTGAATCCACACGATGAAAGATTAGTTCCGGAAAGTCATTTAATTCGTCAATAAAATTTATAGCCCTAGCGCGCTTTTTCTCATTGATCGAGTCGATTCTTTCCATTAATTTGATACCAACAGCACTTTCAACTTCTCCTAAGCAAAAATTGCTAGGCCAAATATAATTGTCTCCTAATGAGGGTAGATCAACATTACCCATCGCTGGCAACCAATAATCACTCCGATCTAACTCGAAAGAACAATGCCCATTGTGACGGATCAATGGAATCAATTTAGCTATCTCCTCATCTTTAACAATTAACATTCCACCTTCACCTAAGGTAGTAATATTCTTATGAGAATGAAAAGAATAAACAGAAAAATCACCAAAACTACCAGCCATATTTCCATTCAGTTTAGAACCTAACGATTGAGCTGCATCTTCTATTAGAATCAAATCATTTTTATTCGCTAAATCTTGGATCTCCAACATATCAGCAACATATCCATAAAGATGAGGTACCACGATCGCTCTAGTATTCGGTGTAATACATTTAGCAATTGTTTCAGCATTTGCAACTCGTGTTTTTAAATCAATGTCTGCCCACACTATTTGAGCACCCTCTTTCACAAAAGGGTAGGCGCTTGAAGTAAATGTATGGGTAGGCACTATCACTTCATCTCCTGGCTTCAAAACACAGCATTTTGCTGCTAGTTCTAACCCGGCCGTCGCATTCATGACAGCAAATGCATGATCTACACCACAATAATCTTCAATTTTTTCTTCAAACTTTTTCTGATATGGGCCTTGTGTCAATGGTGTGGCTGTTTGCATCACATTCACAGCTACCTTAATTTCTTCTTCATTATAACTATGACTACGACCACTAAAAGGAATCGAAAAATGCATAATCACATACGCTCAAAAATTAGTCTCGCTCGATTTCTATCAAGAATACTTCTGAAACCTTGGCCGAGAGCATTAGTTAATGGTTTTTCATGAATAATCATAGCCTCATATAACTTGTTATGTGTTTCATCCGAAAGTGAAGCACCTATGCCGATTGGTACATCTACACTCTGATATTCTGCCATTTTCCAAAATTCTTGGTAATATTGTGGATAGAAATCCTGCATTGCCCTCATCGTGACACAATTCGCAACCGTGTGGTGCATTTCAAATACTACGCTTAGAGCAGCAGAAAACGGGTGAACAACCCCAACATAACTCATTGCGATAGCACATCCCCCAAGATATGATGCAACCATCATTTTCCTCCGGGATTCATCGCTCATCATATCATCAGATAAAAAAACCTCTCTGCACAACCTAACAGCCTCCTCTGAAAATGAATCGCCAATAGCATTCCTATAATTTCCACTTAATGCCTCTATACAGTGTATATAAGCATCCATACCTGTATAAAAATATTGGTTTCGTGGCACTGTGATTGTTAGTTCCGGATCTAAAATCAGTTGATCATAAACCGTATAGTCACTATTCATCCCTAACTTCAGACCATTTGATTTATTCGTCATAACACAAGTTCGTGTAGCTTCTGCACCTGTGCCAGATAAAGTTGGAATGCCGATTTTATAAATACCCGGAACCTTGACAAGATCCCAGCCTTGGTATTGGTGCGCTTGACCTCCATTTGTCAATAGATTGGATACTGCTTTCGTCACATCTAGAGTTATCCCACCACCCATACCAACCAACGCGCAAGGTTTATTTTTATTTTTTTCCAAAAGGTCATTAACTAAATTATCTATATAATTTGTCGTAGGCTCTCTAAGGGTTGAAACAAATACGAGCTCATCATTCCGGCTTATAGACAATTTTGATACTATTTTTGACTTATTAGAAAAATAATCATCAATGTAATAAATAACATACTGATCTTCAGACGATTTCTGTTCTCGAAGAAGACTTTCAAGTTTATTAAGTGTCCCATCTCCAAACATGTATCGAGATACATTACGTGCATTGCCAATGCCGGTCCTTAAAATTTCTGGCACTTTATCGCTTGAATTCACAATATTCTTTCGCCCACATCCACTCTTAGTCTTTGAGAGATAAATTTTATGCCAATAGTCCTTCGAATGATTAACCCTACCAACACTTTTTTGGTGTCTTGAATCCTATCCTAGATTAGCAGTGAATCGGCTCCATTGCTCTAAATTATAATATATTATGATTGAGCCTGATTGTTTGGTATTGACTATTGGTGTCCTTTTTTGTCATTAACGAATTTCATAAATCCAAATTTGATCGCTAGAATATAGTTTTTTAAAATACTTCGTGCCTCTACCTGTTTCAGAAACATATTCCGCCAAGTCATTGGAATAGAAATCAGAAACCACAAGTATGTCTTCCGGCCAGTGACCTGACCTTCTCCCGTTTTCACTGTAGCTTCCATCTTTTTTATTTATTACCAACAAATCACCAGCTTGCTGATATGCTCGCAGGTTTTTATTTGGGTTATTTTTGTGTGGTCGATTTAGAAACTTCGGTACACGTTCATATCGCCAAAGCTCCTTACCTCCGACTCCTTGCGTATGAGACGTCGAGTTAGACAACACATATCGAGTAACCCCATCCGATAGTATGACACGTTTACCCCCGATTTTTTCTGTAGCTCTTATTAAATCACTCCAAAGATCAGCACCATTTGTATAGTGGACAGAGTATAAACTTGGTAATCTCGAATGGGAGTTATATATATAGTGAAAGTCGAAGGGAAAAATCGAGAATAATAATATCAAAGTCATTAATGTTGCAAAAGAAAACGCTCTTCTATTTTTAGTTTTGGAGGCATTTGAAAATGAATAAACAATTAGAAAAGCAGCTACCAGAGAAAGCGGCATAAGATATGCCATGCGCCATAAAACATCTGCGGTCATTAGGTGCAAAAACCAAATTACAAAAATAGGATTGAAAAGGGTCAACAATGGCGAAGCCATACCTATGTTAATGTAATCGAGCCTTGCAAACCAGCGACGCCTTATAAAATACCAGACATACACTACTACACCAAAAACTGCTAATACATCCCAAAACCTTAGGCTAGGGTTCGTGATTGGAAGTTCCCTAGTGAAAGGAAAAAAATAAGAAGCGTCTATAACAACAGTAGAATCTGAATCTGGCATAGCCAGATCCCATTTTAAAAACGTATAGATAAGAACCAAAGGAACCATACCTATCATCACATAGCCCAATATAGAAATCCTTCGCCATAAAATGTCAGAAATAGTGTTCTTTTGAAAAGAATCTCGAATTAGTTTCCAGGTAGTAATGCCAAAGATAATTATTAAAGCGTACAAGGCTTCTTGCTTATGAACTAGAACCATAATGCAGAACAATAGTGCGATAAGGAAACATTTTGAAGCACTACTCTGCCGCCGTTCTAAATAATCAATCAATAAGATTATTGATAAATAGATTAGTGGAAAATTGAATATTGAATCAAAATAAGCGTAATATCTAACATAAGAAAATGTAGCTACACCAAATGAAAAGAAAGTCAAAATACATGTCAATACAGCAATCACAACTTTTAGCTCGTTAGATATTCTTACGTTAGAAATAATTCGCAACACAAACCAATAAGTGGAGATTAAAAATATTACGCTGGTCACCATAGTAATTCCGGGAACCAACCAGAGGGGGTTAGATTGGAAAAAATATGCGGCCGCTGCATGCAAGAATGTCACATAATCCCCATCAACAAGTTCATTGATACCTAAACCACTCCCAGGCAAAACTCCCTTTTTCATTTCAGTCAATTGATTCCAACTATTGCCTAGATAAATCCAAAAATCTGATGGGATCTCGGTATAGGGTCCAACAATTAGGTGATAAACAGAAAACCCAAATACCCCAACTGTTATACCAAGGACGCGAACAGATATGCTCTTGTGAGATTTCTTTTTAGTAACCGGAGTATTGTGCTGCCGACCAAATAACCACGAAATCAGAAGTGCTAGTCCGATAAAGAGATGTAGTAGAAAAAACCAAAAAGCTGGAGAGCCACCTAGGATTCTAACGGGGATTTGACTAATCACCAACAAACTAAAGCTAATACCATATCCTAATAGGAATCGATGACGTCTAACCTTTGCAAGCAACAAGACTAAATAACCTGGAAGTACTAAATATCCAAGATACAAAAAAATAACGCCGATCGTTAGTAAAAAGCTTTGACTAATCATCCGCTACTCTACCAAAAATTAATTTGATCATAACGATCCCAAATGTACAATAAATGTCATTAACATATGGCAAGATCCACCATTTATGACTCTATGTGATTTTCTGGCTTACTTTGCAATTTCTTTTCAAGATAATATTGCTATTATAGGCGGTCTTAATTCTCCGCATACAACCACAATATACAACAATTAAGCATTTAGGCGGCTACCCCCTCGTGATGAAGAAAGAAAACAAAAATCAGCGAACCAAATTAAAAAAAATGACTCTTGCTGAAAAAGCCGATCGTCACGATCTATACCAACAATCAGTACAAAATGTCGTAAGTGAAATCAATATGATTGATAAAACATTCGAAAGTTTGACGGGTAGAAAAGCATTGACTCTGCGCGAAGACTTTTGTGGAACTGCAAACACTAGCTGTGAGTGGGTAGGCCGAAGAGTGAGAAATACAGCATTTGGAGTTGATCTTGATGAGGAAGTGCTTAATTGGGGAAATCGTCAAAATGTAAGTTGTTTGCCAAAAACCTCGAAGAAACGAATAAAACTTATAAATGAAGACGTCCTAAAAGCGAAAACACCACCCGTGGATGCGGTAATAGCGATGAATTTCAGTTATCAAATATTTAAAACTAGAGCAAGTCTAAAGGAATATTTTCACACCGCTCTTTGTAATTTGGTTGACGACGGAGTTTTTTTTCTGGATGCGTTTGGTGGTTATGAAGCATTTCGTGAATTGGAAGAAGCTACTAAATACGATAACTTTACCTATATCTGGGATCAACATTCTTACAATCCAATTAACGGGGATATTACCTGTTTTATCCATTTTAAATTCCCAGATGGTTCGAAGTTGAAAAAAGCGTTTGTCTACAACTGGCGACTGTGGACATTATCTGAATTAAGGGAGCTATTGACAGAGGCTGGATTTTCCCGCGTGACAGTTTATTGGGAAGGTACTGATGAAAAGACGGGGGAGGGTAACGATGTATATTTGCCCTCTGAAATAGGTGACGCTGATGCTGGTTGGATTTGCTACATTAGCGCTCAAAAGTAATGCAGTTTGGATCACACATAGTGATCATTGACCCGCTATAGCAAGACTATCCATCAGAATCGAGCCACTGCGTATATTCTGTTTCGTGTCTATATCGGAACCAATAGCTAAGATGGATTGAAACATTTCCTTCAAATTACCCGCTATTGTTACTTCCTCTACTGGAAATTGTATTTCTCCATTTTCAACCCAAAAACCAGCAGCACCACGAGAATAATCACCTGTCACTAAATTAACGCCAAACCCAATTAGTTCAGTGACCACAAGGCCCTTCCCCATATCTGTGATAAGACCATTTAAATCTCGGTCTCCACCATTTATGGTTAGATTATGGATTCCACCGGCATTGCCAGTAGTTTTTAATCCGAGCCTGCAAGCAGAGTACGAACTTAGAACATATCGTTCGAGAATGCCACCTACAACTATATCACTGGAGTCAGTTACAACACCCTCGCTGTCATACGCTCTACTACCAATTGCTCTTGGTAATAATGGCTGCTCGTAAATACGAACAAACTCAGGAAAAATTTGTTTACCCAAATGATCCAACAGAAATGAAGCTCTACGATATAATGATCCCCCGCTTATAGCCCCGATAAAATGTGACAATAAACTTGTTGCAACAGGCGCCTCAAATAAGACTGGAACCCGGCATGTGGAAATTTTTCTGGAGTTTAATCTACGAGCGGTTCTAGCACCTGCGGTTTTTCCAACCTCAGACACATCCTGCATATCTCCAAAATTTCGAGCCACGCTGTACCAATAATCACGCTGCATATTACCATTTTCTTCACCGACTACTGAACAGCTGACCCCGTATCTGGTCTTCTTATTTTCACCCATAAATCCATTGGAATTTCCATATACTTCAGTACCCTCCTGACTATCGATTGCGGATCCCTCAGAGTTCTGAATTCTTCTGTCATAATCGAGAGCGGCTTGCTCACATCTTTGTGCACCGTTAACCATCTCATCTATTGAAAGCTCTATGGGGTGGTATAAATCAAGGTCTGGAAATTTAGTCGCAAGAAGATCAGCGTCTGCTAAACCATGACATGGATCATCTTCCGTAAATCTTGCTATGCTACAAGCCGATTTGACTGCTTGGCGAATCGATGTTACAGAATAATCTGATGTTGTAGCATTTCCAATTCGATCGCCAAAAAAGACTGTGACAGCTAACCCTCTGTCGCGTGTATGCTCAACAGTTTCAATTTCACCCTTGCGGACTGCTACGGATGAACCCTGGCTAACGCTCGCAACAGCTTCGCTTTGTGATGCGCCACTCTCTTTAGCTACTTGTAGCGCAATACCAACAACATCTGAAACTGATGTTGCCTCATTATTCTTCTGACTCAACTCGTAATTATTTTTCACGATAATGAACTCATCTCAAACATGGTTACACTTCTACCCCACCTACAGTCAGCCCGTCTATTCTAAGGGTTGGTTGTCCAACACCGACTGGAACATTTTGGCCCTCCTTGCCACAAGTCCCTACGCCGGAATCTAAACTAAGATCCGATCCCACCATCTTTACTCTAGTTAGGACGTCTGGACCATTACCAATTAGAGTTGCTCCTTTTACAGGCGCGGTCACTCGCCCCTTTTCGATACGATACGCTTCACTCGCAGAAAACACGAATTTTCCAGATGTAATATCTACTTGACCACCACCAAAGTTAACCGCATACAAACCATTATCCACAGAACTAATTATATCCTGGGGATCTGTTGTTCCAGCAAGCATATAAGTATTAGTCATTCTCGGCATAGGCAAATGTGCGTAAGATTCACGACGTCCATTTCCCGTTGGTGAAGTTCCCATTAAGCGAGCATTCAATGTATCTTGCATGTATCCTTTTAGTACTCCATTCTCAATTAATACAGTTTTTTGGGTTGGTATTCCCTCGTCATCAATATTTAGCGAGCCTCTGCGATTTGGGATGGTCCCATCATCAACTACCGTACACTGATCACTAGCTACTTTGTCCCCCAAACGGCCCGAAAAAGCAGATGTCCCTTTTCTGTTGAAGTCTCCCTCAAGTCCATGCCCAATGGCTTCATGAAGTAGTATTCCAGGCCATCCTGATCCTAAGACAACCGTCATTAGACCAGCTGGTGGATCAACGGCTTCGAGATTTACTAATGCCTGCCGAACGGCATCGCGTGCAAAATTTAGACCCCGCTCGTTTTCTTCTAACCATTCATAGCCAAAGCGACCTCCACCACCTGCGCTACCCTGTTCACGACGCCCGTTTTTCTCAACAATAACATTGACATTTAGACGTATTAACGGTCTGATGTCAGCTGCAACATTCCCATCATTAGTCGTGATCAAAATAACCTCATGAGTAGCGGCCAAGCTTGCCATGACCTGGTTGACTCTGGGATCTTCGCGACGGGCCTCCGCTTCGATGCGCTGCAATAGAGCAACTTTCGAATCATCATCCAAACCAGTAATGGGGTCGGCTTCTTGAAATAATGATTTTTCGTACGTCTGATGTGGTTTAAGTTTTTGGATCATATTGCTGTTGCCAACGTGAGCAATTGATCTAGCAGCCTGCGCGGCCTTAATTAGTGACGGCAAATGAATTTCATCAGAATAAGCAAAACCAGTTTTTTCACCACTAACCGCTCTAATGCCTACACCTTGATCCACATTTAGGCTACCTGACTTGACCGAGCCGTCCTCAAGAGACCAAGACTCACTCCGAATGCGCTGAAAATATATATCTGCGTAATCGACCTGACGAGACATAAGCTCCTCAAAAAGTCTATCAATATGTTTAAACTCTAGATCGACCGGATCTAATAAAGTTGCTTTAGCTAACTCAACTGATTTTTTCATTTGCCATCCAAGTAAATGTGTACACTCTGAGGATTCTACAGCAATTTATAAGTTATTTACCTTAGGATCATGAATCAAGAGTAGTTAATAACGAAACATCACCACCAGTTGATGTCAAATCAAGGCAGGCGGATCGCTCATGACAATAAGATGTTGGGGAACTAATAGCGTCAACCACAACCTGAATAATCGGTCCAGTTCTTTTGGCTATAACTTTCTTTATTTTCGTAAGTGCATACATGTCACTTCCGGCATAAGAAACCGCATCGATATTCACCGTGCCAAGGACATCATAGTCAAGGTTTCCATATAATCCAGCGATAGGTACTTGTTTTTCCCTCAATGAATCGACTACCGTTGATAGTTCGTTTTCACCGATGACAACGACACGATTACCCATAGCAAGCGCCTGTACAAATTGTAAAATAAGGTTATCAGTATCTGATCCTACACAACAGACTAAGCCTTTTGGAACTAATCGATATTGATTTAATTCTCCAGTAACCCCCTCTAGCTTAGTTGGATACTTCTCAAACGCGAACACTTCTTCAAATTTAGCCCAGTGCACATCGGACAAGGACTCTTTAAGTATGGGAATACGCTCGCTTTCCAATTTAATCCAATTACCGACTTTTAGCGCGTCTATTGCATTTTCAAGCATGACTTTGTCAATGGTTTTGCTTTCAATACTAGCCTGATTGTTGACGAATTTTTTTTCATTATGGATTCTGGTTAGTCGTTCGAGGTAAAGAGGTCCGCCAGCTTTTGGTCCTGTTCCGGACAGTCCCTCACCGCCAAAAGGTTGTGAGCCCACAGTGGCTCCTATTTGATCGCGATTGACATAAATATTTCCAACTTTCGCAGAATCGATCACAAATTTCGCACGCATATCTATCCTAGTATGCACGCCTAAGGTTAAACCATAACCACTATCATTTATTGAGCTAATTACGCCGGCTAAATCTTCTCCTGAATAAAAAGTAACATGAAGAATAGGGCCAAAAACTTCTTGCTCTAGACTTTCGATACCATCAACTCGAAGTACGGTTGGCGATACAAAAAATCCGCTCGATGGAATATTGACTTCCTTAAGAATTTGGCCTTTCTTTCTTGCTTGATCGACATAATTTAAAACTGCTGATTTCGCGTCTTCGTCAATCAGCGGCCCTATATCAGTGGATACTAACCAAGGATCGCCAATACGCATCATGTCCATCGCTCCATATAACATTTTAAGACAGTCTTCTGCTATTTCTTCCTGAATATATAAAATTCGAAGGGCAGAACACCTTTGCCCCGCACTCTGGAAAGCGCTTCGGATAATATCTCCAACAGCTTGTTCCATGAGAGCTGTCGAATCTACGATCATGGCATTAAGGCCACCTGTCTCCGCAATCAAAACTGACTCTGATGTATGCTCTGCCAATTTACAATTAATTTTCTTAGCTACCTCTAAAGAACCCGTAAAACATACTCCATTTATTCGATGATCAGCTACCAATTCGGCACCAATTATTGATCCTTGACCAAGCGCTAATTGAACAACATTCTCTGGTAAACCAGCCTCGCGGAAAAGACGGATAGCGTAGCTTGCAATTAAAGGTGTTTGCTCCGCCGGTTTAGCAATAACTGTATTTCCAGTAACCAACGCTGCCGCTATTTGTCCGGTAAAGATTGCGAGTGGAAAATTCCAAGGACTTATACAGAGAACAACACCCAAGGGGCGTCTGTCAGGATTAAGCTTCTTTGCCTGAATTGAGTAATAACGTAGAAAATCGACTGCTTCTCTTATTTCTGAGATACCATCGACCAAAGTTTTTCCTGCCTCACGACATAAAATCGATAATAACTCACCAACATTCTTTTCATACAAAGCGCTTATTTTGTCTAAGTATTCTGCTCGCTCATGCATAGAGGTTCTTTTCCAAAAAGAAAATTCGCTTAGTCCCGCGGAAACGTAATCTTTCGCAACATCCAGACTTGCTTCCTGAACACTCCCCACAAACTGATTAGGATGTGCTGGATTGATGATATTTTTCTGCGCTAGGGTTCTTGTGGTTGTCGTTGAAGCCCATGAATATGGATGCTTGAATTGTGATCGCACATTCTCTATGTAAAGTAAATCCGTTGGATCATTAAGATTCCAACCTTTTGAATTGCATCTTTCTTTAAATATATCGCTCGGCATAGAAATACTTGGATTGGGCGAAAAAGCACGATCCATAGAGATAGTTATAGGATCACGAGCCAGGTCTTTATGAGAATATGATTCATCAAGAAGTTGGTTCACAAAAGAATTGCTTGCTCCATTCTCTAAGAGTCTTCGAACAAGGTAAGCCAACAAATCTTTATGTTCTCCAATTGGGGCATAAATCCGACAAGATACTCCCGATTGGGCCATAGTTAATTCATGGAGAATCTCACCCATGCCATGGAGTCTTTGAAACTCAAAAGCATCGGTATCTCTTGCCATATGGAGAATAGTAGCTACGGTGTGCGCATTATGAGTAGCAAACTGAGGATAAATACGATCTATCATCCCCAACAACTTTTGTGCGCAAGCTAAGTAACTTAAATCAGTATGTGCTTTTCTCGAAAAAACTGGGTAACTAGCAAGTCCATGAACTTGAGCATATTTAATTTCTTGATCCCAGTATGCTCCCTTCACAAGACGAACCATAATTTTTCGCTTAAGGAAAATAGACAATCTATATAGCCAATCTAACAGTACGGGTGCTCGTTTATCATAAGCTTGTACTACTACACCAAAGCCATCCCAACCCGACAGGCTCGGATCCGAAAGCACATGCTCTATGACATCGAGCGAGAGATCTAATCGGTACGACTCCTCGGCATCGATATTAAAACCAATTTGTGCTTCAGAAGCAGCCCGCGCTAAGAATAAAACCCTCTCGACCATCTTTGGCAACATCACGTCCGATTGGCTTCTTTCATAACGTGAATAAAGTGCTGAAAGTTTTACAGAAATACCGGAATTCTTATGGATGTCGTGGCATGTGATTGTTTTACCAATTTCGCTAATTGCTAAACTGTAAGAATCAAAATACTTTTGTGCATCCAACTCGTTACGAGCAGCTTCTCCTAGCATATCAAAAGAATATGTGTATCCTTTTTCAATCATCGAACGGCCACGTTTTAGTGCCTCAGAAATTTGACGGCCTAAAATAAACTCTGCGCCTAAAACTTTCATTGCACCAGCAATTACCTCACGCACTATTGGCTCTCCTAATCGCCTGATTATCTGGGTGATCGTTCCGCTAATTGATTCGGGCTTCACTAAAAACGCTCGACCTGTCAACATCAAACCCCAGGTGGACAAATTAACGAGAAATGAATTTGACTTACCAAGATGCTCATTCCAACTATATGGTTCAATCTTATCCTTGATTAATTCGTCGATAGTGTAGCTGTCTGGTACACGAAGCATTGCTTCTGCAAGACACATTAATGCGACACCTTCCTGAGTAGAAAGACCATACTGAGCTAAGAAATTCTCTAAATTTCCTCGACGCCGTTTTGATCGAACAGTGCGAATCATCTGCACTGCATCGTTCTCGATTGAGCGTCTTACATCTTTATCTAGAGGAATTTCTTTAACTAACGCCCGTGCCCGACTTTCCTCGTCTTTTGAGACAAAAGACCTTAATACTTGACGAGTATCGTTTAATGACTTATCCACTGTAACTCGGAACTATAGAACTTTTTATAACAATCGATGGGTAAAAGACTAACAAAAAATAATATTTAATCAGATATTTCGTTATCAGATGGAGTTTCATGTTCGTTCGCGTTCTTTTTCTTGGTAGTGACGCGGGAAAAGTACAAACCTAACTCAAACAAAATCCACACAGGGATAGCTAACATTGTTTGGGAAAAAATATCTGGCGGTGTCAGCAACATGCCAACAGCAAAAGCACCAACTATAATGTAGGGTCGCTTTGTGGCTAGATTCTTTGTGGTTGTTACGCCTGCTTTAACTAGCAACACCGTTGCCACAGGTACTTCAAATGCTAATCCAAACGCAAAAAATAATTTGAGAACAAAGCTAAGATACATATTTATGTCAGTCATTACTGACACTCCATCAGGTGCACTGCCTGCAAAAAACGCGAATATAAGTGGAAAGACCGCAAAATAAGCAAAAAGAATACCTAGATAGAACAATACACTACTGGACACCAAAATTGGAACCGCCAAGCGTTTTTCGTGGCTATAAAGCCCTGGCGCAATAAATGCCCATAACTGATAAAGCAAATATGGCATTGCCACAGCCACGGATACCGCAAATGCGAATTTGAATGGCACGAAAAACGGTCCATGAGGTTGAGTTGAAATCATACTATTGCCTTCAGGCAAGGCAGCCATCAATGGAGCAGCTAAAATCTGATATAACTGATTGGCAAATGGAGCGGCTACAATAAATACTGCCAACACTGCGCCGAGACCCCAAAACAGACGATTTCTCAGCTCAAGGAGATGGGAAACAAAGGTAGTCGCCGAGCTTTTGGGGCGTTTCTTGGCTGGCAACTATTAGCTCCTAAATGCTTTAATTATTGAATTCAACTTTTGGTTTCTGAGTCATTATTACTTCTGGGCGCAGATTCGTTATCCTTAGCAGCGGTTTCGATCTGATGTTCTTCCGACGATTTAACCGCTTTCTTTGTAGCCGTTAATTCTTCATCGATCGAATCCACCAAACTTTTGCCAGTACTCTTAATATTAGAAAGCTCACTATCTTCCACTAACTTCTCGCCAGCTGTCTTTATTGAACTACTTGCACTTTTTATTTCTTTTTCGACGGTTTTTAAATCAGCTAATTCGCTTTCTCTAACTTCCCTATCAATGTCTGCTTTAACGTCTGCTACTATTCGACGCGCCCTTCCAACCCAAAGCCCAGCTGTACGTGCGGCCCGAGGCAAGCGATCAGGTCCAATCACAATAAGCGCTATTACAGCGATTATCGCTAATTCCCAAAATCCAACATCAAACACAACTGATCCTTAGTCCCTAAAAACTCAGGTGTTGTCTTTTTTTTCGGTCGAATCTTCAGTCATCTCGCTTAGGTCTTCTCCATCTTTATCAGACTCCTCCTCCACCTGACTTTTAAGCGGAGCATCAGACCCAGGATCTTCCTTAACAGATTTCTTAAACCCTTTGACCGCAGTTCCAAGATCACCACCCATATTTCGTAACTTTTTTGTTCCGAAAATCATAACAACGATGACCAAAACTATTAGTAGTTGCCAAATGCTAATTCCACCTAATCCCATAAGTAATGCCTCCAATCTTTTTCATATCCAAAGCTAGTTTACAGACTTCTAACGCATAAAACGAACCATTTAGGTTGGTCAATCAATGAGTTTTTGCTTTTTTGATCTCCCCTAATAATAACCGTTTCTCAAGAAATTCGGATAATACTTCGAATTTATCAAGAATCTTGGTTTCGTTATTCATGTCTAGTTGACGTTTAAACGCTAATTATCAACCAATTTAAACATAAAATAATTGCTCTTACATCTTGCTTCGGGATTTGTAAATCTCCTCTGGCGGTCGAATTAGCGGGTCTACAACAATCCAACGATCATCTTCAAATCGGCTAAAAAAACAACTTTCTCGCCCAGTATGGCAAGAAATACCCCCTATCTGCTTTACAAGCAACAGAATTACGTCATTGTCACAATCCAGTCTGATTTCTTCAACCTTCTGTACATAACCAGACTCTTCACCTTTCCTCCACAAACGTTTTCTCGATCTTGACCAATAAACAGCACGCCCTTCTTTCACGGTCGCTTCTAAAGCTTCCCGATTCATCCAGGCCATCATCATGATGCGGCGCGAATCTACATCTTGTGCGATAGCTGGTACTAAACCATCAGCAGTCCAAAGTACCTGTTCTAACCATTCCTTTTTTTTCATCTATTAACCTCTATTCCACATGATTCCATATAATCTTTCGCCTCATCAATAGTAAATTCTCCAAAGTGGAATATACTGGCAGCCAACACGGCATCCGCTCCACCAGTCAACACACCTTGTGCTAAATGCTCTAAATTACCTACTCCCCCCGACGCGATTACCGGTATTGTCACGCTATCGGATACCGCTCGAGTTAATGCAAGATCGAAGCCATCTCTCGTCCCGTCACGATCCATGCTAGTAAGAAGAATCTCACCTGCTCCAAAGTCGTCCATTTTCTGCGCCCAATCCAAGACATCAATTCCTGTTGGATTACGGCCACCATGCGTAAAAACTTCCCAATTTCCATCCACCCTCTTGGCGTCCATAGCAACTACAATGCATTGTGATCCAAAATGATTACTCGCTTCTTTAACAAAGTTTGGGGACGTGACAGCAGCGGTATTGATGGAGACCTTGTCTGCCCCAGCTCGCAACATTTTATGCACATCCTTCATTGTTCTAATCCCCCCGCCAACAGTCATTGGAATGAAGACTTTGCTAGCTACCGCATTCACCACTCCAACCATAATATCGCGTTGGTCCGAGCTAGCTGTAATATCAAGAAAAGCGATTTCATCTGCTTTCTGTTGATGATATCTTCTCGCTACTTCTACGGGGTCACCTGCATCCTGAAGATCGACAAACTTGATACCTTTAACCACTCTTCCAGCATCAATATCCATACAAGGAATAATTCGTTTCGCAAGGGCCATAGTTTTTATTTTTTTCCAATATCCGATAGCACTAACTTGTTGGCTTCTTCGAATTGCAACGTGCCCTCATAGATCGCCCGACCGGTAATAGCGCCAGAAATTATCGATTCACCAACACTAAGGAGTTTCCTGATATCCTCTAAGTCTCGTATGCCACCAGATGCGATAACTGGTGTAGTGATGGCGGTGGCTAACTTTGCTGTGGCTTCAACATTTGTTCCGGACAGCATTCCATCTCTTGCTATGTCCGTATAAACAATTCCCGCAACACCACTGCCATCGAACTCTTTTGCGAAATCGATTACATCGTGATTCGAGAAGGCAGACCATCCATCAATCGCAATTTTTCCATCCCTAGCATCTAGACCAACCATCATATGCCCCTCATACTTCTGACAAAGATTTTTTACAAACTGAGGCTCATTGACAGCTATTGTGCCCACGATTACAAACTCTATTCCTATACCTAGATACGACTCAATGGTTTGCTCGTCCCGAATCCCACCTCCTACTTGTATTGGCACCTCTGGAAACTGCTTAGCAATAGCATTTATAGTGCTCTTATTTACAGGTTTACCGTTGACAGCTCCATCTAAATCCACGATGTGAAGTCGTTCTGCGCCCTGATCAATCCATTGTTTAGCTATCGCTAATGGATCATTACTAAATACTGTTTCATCCAAAAAATCGCCTTGCCGTAATCGAACACAACGACCCGATTTAATATCAATAGCTGGTATTAAAATCATTCCTAGAGAAATCCTTAAAGTTCTTTGAAATTTTTTCTAAACTCTACAAACTCCCATCCCACGAGACAAAATTGTTGAGAAAATTTAGGCCTTGGACGTGACTTTTCTCTGGGTGAAATTGTACCGCAAATACATTTGATCTTGTGGCAGCTGAAACGAAAGACAATCCATAGTTTGTTCTGCCTGATATTTCACTCGTCACGTCACTGCATGCATAGTAGCTATGCACGAAATAAAAACGTGTGTTATCGGGAATATCCTTCCAAAGAGGATGAGGGGACAACTGTTGCACATTATTCCAACCAATGTGCGGAACCTTTAATTGCGTCTTCGACTCTCTATGTGCAATGGGGAATCGTTGCACTCGCCCCGAAAGCCAGCCGAATCCATTAACTCCACCATCCTCTTCACTAAATCCATAAAGCGCCTGAAGACCTAAACAAATCCCAAGTACTGGTCGAGTTTCCAAAACTACTGCGACTACATCAAACAAAGCTAACTTATCCAAACTCTGAAACCAACTACCGATCGCACCTTGACCAGGCATCACTACATGCTCACAATCGAGTATTACTTTAGGATTTTCTGTAATTAAGACCTGGTGATCAGGTGCTACATACTCGAGAGCTTTTCCCACAGAATGAAGATTGCCAGCACCAAGATCTAGAACAGCGATTTTGGACACGTTATTTTACCTAAAGAGATCCTTTTGTTGATGGCACAACATCGCTAATTCTGGGATCTATAGTTGCTGCATCACGTAAAGCTCTGCCAAAAGCTTTAAAGATTGTTTCAGCAATGTGGTGAGCGTTCGAACCACGCAAGGCATCAATGTGTAAAGTTACTCCAGCATGATTACAAAATCCTTGGAAAAATTCGTGTATTAAATCAACATCAAACGTTCCCACTCGCGCGCGCGGCCAAATCACCTCGAACTCTAACGTTGGTCGCCCCGAAAAATCTAGAACAACACGACTCAACGCTTCATCCAAAGGCACATAAGCAGAGCCATACCTCTGTATTCCCCGCCGATCACCTAGTGCTTTAGAGCAAGCCTGGCCTAAAGTAATACCTATATCTTCCACAGTGTGGTGTGCATCGATGTCAAGATCACCAATAGCATTGATACTAAGATCAATTAGTCCATGACGGGCTACTTGGTCTAGCATGTGTTCAAAAAAAGGAATACCGATCTCAAGCGCAGCAAGTCCAGACCCATTAAAGTCCAAACCCACTGAAATGCTAGTTTCTCTAGTTTTTCGAATAATTTCAGCTTTTCTGATCATCATATATAGCGCAATTTATTGGTATCATAATTACCAAAACATAATTCAAGCTAGGTATTATAAAAGAGTCTTCCGAGCAACTGAAAACTATAACAGATATTTATCTCCAAACTGACAAGTTCTTATTTTTTATGTAAGGTGCAGAATAACCCAATACTGTCTGTTTATTAGCACTATCAATTATATTCATAATCACTTCAGCGTGGTTGCCTGAATCAAAAAGAACAATATCCATATTTAACTTATACCTGTTTATCGATGGAAATTAGTAAACTTTACTGCCAATATAATTAAGATCAGAATCCAACTATTCAGAAATACTCGAACACACTAGCCTTTAATCGACAAAGATAGAGCTTGAATAAACTTTTCGTTCTCCTCAGCCGTCCCGACCGTAACTCTCAAGCAGTTAGCTAATGATTTGTCAGTCCCATTCATATTTCTGATCAATATTTTTTGTCGAATTAATTCAGCGAAAATAATATCAGCATCATGTTCTTGCAATCTAAACAAAATAAAATTTGACGAGCTAGGGAAAACTTTGATCGCTGTAAATTTTTCCAAACGATAAAACAAACGCTGTCGTTCTTCTCGTATTATCTCAGCGCGCCCTCGAAACCAAGAATCTTTTTGTATAGCGAATTTTGCGCTAATTTGAGTCAATGTATTGACATTATACGGTAATCTTATTTTATTTATTTCGTTTATCCACAAATGAGGTGCCGCTAAAAAACCCAAGCGTAAACCTGCTAGCCCAAATTTCGAGAAGGTACGCAGTATCGCCACATTTTTCTTCTCGTGCAGCTCACTTACGAATGTTCTTCCAGAGTAGGGGTAGTATGCCTCATCTATAATTACAAGACCTCTGGTAATTTCTATTAAATCTTGAATCTCACTATAATTAAACAGGTTTCCGGTTGGATTGTTCGGGTAAGCAAAAAAAACGCAGCTAGGATCATAGGCTTCGATATGTTCAACCATCTGTTGAATATCGAGAGAAAAATCTTTCATCAAAGGAATGCCAATGAATTGAAGACCCAATGCCTCTGCAATCATTTTGTACATTCCAAATGTAGGTTCGGGTGCCATTACGGGGCCACCAACCGTCATCATAATCATCTGAATCAACTCATCGGAACCATTGCCCAAAAGAATTCCACTTGTATCTCTTAGTGAAACCCATGCTCTAATTGCATCACATAATTTGCTCCCGAGCGCATCTGGATAACGATTCATTTCAATATCTCGAAGCTCCGAAAGCCAATCATTCCGCACTGATTCTGGCCAAACATAAGGGCTCTCCATCGAATCTAGTTTCACGTATCCATCCGACGGTGCAACCTCATACGCTAATCTTTCTCTAATTTCAGGACGAACACGTTGATAAATAATATCCTTTATATCCATGTTTTTATTCATCTAGCTACTCTTGGCCCGACATCTAGCAGAAAGAGCATGGGCAAAAAGACCTTCACATTCTGCGAGAGTTGATGCTATGTTAGCCAACTCTCTAGCTCCATCTTTAGAGCAATGAATTAGGCTAGTCTTTTTTTGGAAATCATACACTCCAAGTGGTGAACTAAACCGAGCGGTACCTGAAGTAGGAAGGACATGACTGGGTCCCGCACAATAATCTCCGAGCACTTCCGCACTCCAATATCCAGCAAAGATCGCGCCCGCGTGTTTTATTTTTTCTATCAAAACCTCTGGGTTATTCACCATTAACTGCAAATGCTCTGGCGCGATCTTGTTGGCAACAAGCACTGCTTCTTCAAGCGACTCAACCTTTATAAGGGCCCCATTTTCTGATAGCGAAGAATGGATTATCGATTTTCGCTCCATTTGTGGAAGGAGTCTATCAACCGCAAACTCCACTTCCTTGATTAACTCATCATCAGCTGAAATTAAAATTGCTTGTGCTTGTGTATCATGCTCAGCCTGCGAGAAAATATCTAAGGCCAACCATTCTGGATTTGCATCAGAGTCCGCGATGATTACTACTTCAGATGGGCCAGCTATCATGTCAATACCCACCTCGCCAAATAATTCTTTCTTTGCAGCCGCTACATACTCGTTACCTGGGCCGACTATCTTATCAACCTGTGGAATAAACTCCGTACCAAATGCGAGAGCAGCGATTGCTTGTGCCCCACCTATACGGAAAACTCGGTCAATACCCAACAAGTAAGAAGCAGCTATCACACTATCATTTACTTGGTTACCGGGTGTAGGAACAACCATAACTATTTCCGAAACGCCGGCAATTTGTGCAGGAATAGCTGACATTAGAACTGAGGATGGGTAGGCAGCTCTACCACCTGGAACATATATTCCTATCCGATCTAATGGATTCAATAGCTGACCTAATCTATTTCCATGTTTATCGTCATATTTCCAACTAAACCCTTTCTGTTGATCATGAAATGTTTTAATTCTTTCCGTAGCTTGCTCGAGAGATTTCCGTAAGTCTTGCGAAAGACTGTCTAATGATTTTTTTCTTTCAGCGGTAGAAACTTCTAATGCACTAATATCAGAAACTTGCAGATCATCTAGTCGGCAAGTATGTTCAACAACTGCTAAGTCACCACGACTACGAACGTCTTCGATTATATTTTTTACGGTCGAGCGAATAGCGAGATTCCGAGAAATTGGACGCTGTAAAAGCGACTCTAGCGCCGCTCCAAAACCTTCTATTTTAGTATTTAATCGTTGCAATTGATCACTAACCCTAAGGCACAACCCATGAAATTAATTCCAACTCTGTATTGATTTAAACATCTTTAACTAGCTATCGCTACCTGATCTGTGCCCATAGACGGAATCCGGCGAATAAGGGCTCCACATTGAGCAAGCTTTTCTTCGATACTTTCATATCCACGATCAATATGGTAGATACGATCTATTACTGTTTCGCCTTCCGCTACCAGTCCTGCTAAAACCAGACAGGCCGAAGCTCTAAGATCTGTCGCCATAACTTGAGCTCCACTTAGTCTATTTACTCCAGTGACGTAGATAATGTTGCCACGAACGTTGATATCAGCTCCCATTCGTTTAAGTTCTTGCACATGCATAAACCGATTGTCAAATACAGTTTCTGTAATAGCCGCTGAACCATGTGCAATAGAGTTAAGCAACACAAACTGTGCTTGCATATCGGTCGGAAACGCAGGAAAAGGTGCTGTGTGTATGTCAACTGCTTGTAGCCGCTTACTTGGTGCTTTCAATTCAATATCATTTTTAAACAAATCGATATTGGCGCCCGCCGCCCTTAATTTCTCTATTACGGCATCTAAGAGCTTAGAGCTTATGCCACGAAGTCGGATTCGCCCATGTGTAGTTGCAGCAGCTACAAGATAAGTTGCTGCTTCAATTCGATCTGGAATTACAGTGTGGCATCCACCACTTAATTTCTTTACTCCCTCGATTCTAATAATATTAGTCCCTGCTCCGCTGATGCATGCTCCCATTGAAATTAAGCAATTAGCTAGATCAATAACCTCGGGTTCCCTTGCCGCATTTTCTAAAACACTAGTGCCCTCGGCGAGGGTGGCAGCCATCATCAAATTTTCAGTTCCAGTTACGGTAGAAGTGTCAAAAAATATTTGTGCCCCTTTCAGTCGACCGTTTGGAACATTGGCTCGTATATATCCCCCCGTTAAATCAAACTTTGCACCCATACTTTCGAGGCCTTTTATGTGCAAGTTGACTGGCCTAGAGCCAATTGCACAGCCCCCTGGTAAAGAAACTTCTGCTTCACCAAAGCGTGCTAACAGAGGGCCCAACACCAAAATAGAGGCGCGCATGGTTCGAACAAGCTCATATGGGGCGCGTAACACATCAAGCTGGCTAGCATCAACTTCGATCGCAAGCTTTTCATCCACCTGTATCGAGGCCCCTAGGCACTGGAGTAATTTTAAGGTCGTTGTTATATCGCGCAGATGAGGAACATTCTTAATCTGCAGAGGCGTGGTCGCTAATAAAGAAGCTATAAGGGCGGGAAGAGCGGCATTCTTAGCACCAGAAATTCGAATTTCTCCATCTAGAGACCGTCCACCACGAACTATAAGCTTATCCATATATTAGGCTACCTATTTCTTTTATTAGTAGATCATTGATTTAAATTTAATAGAAACTTCTACTAATACAATATCGTTTAAAAAAGGCGCCTAAAATAGCGCCTTTTTTCCCTCTCGATAGACATTTTATCCCACTAATTGTTCAATGCGTCGATCTTTTCCTTAAGCTCACCATTTTCATACATTTCCATCATGATGTCACTGCCACCCACTAACTCTCCACCAATATACAACTGTGGGATAGTTGGCCAGTTTGAATATGCTTTTATTGCCTCCCTAAGTTCTTGATCCATTAAGACATCCGCAGAACCGAACTTAGCACCACAAGCTTCAAGAATCTGTACTGCTCGTCCAGAAAACCCACACTGTGGGAAATCCGGCGAACCTTTCATAAAAAGCATAATCGGATTTTCCTCTATGACTTTACTGATTTTTTCTTCTATTCCCATAAAAAATACTCCCCAATCATTTTTGCACTGTTGATTCCTTAGCCGAGTCCTCGAGAGTCATTGTACGCATCGAAAGCGCGTGAATTTCCTCCCTCATTCTATCACCAAGGGCCTCATATACCATCTGATGTTGCTGAATTCTGGATTTTCCCGAAAATTCATCAGAAACTATAATGGCTTCAAAATGGCGGCCATCACCTGATACCGTAACTTCCGACTCCGAGAAATAAGCCTCAATCAAACGCTTTATGTCTTCTGGTGTTACCATATTTTTCCTTCCATATTTTCCAACTATCCTTGTGATTCTATACCGTGACAAATTTTTAGGCTATTAGAAAAATACATTCCCGAAAATTACACCGATCATGAATCATTACCAACCAGTAGGAAATCTAGTCCTGCATAATTAAAGAGTCGTGACAAACTTGATGATAGATTTATGTATCTAATCACTCCTCCTTTATTTTCCGCTAGTCTGCGCCACTCGATCAAAAGAGAAAGGCCAGCACTATCAACTAAGGTGGCGCCGGAAAGATCTACAGTTACTGTTTTATCTGCCTCAATCTCCGGACATTTAGGCAGGATTTCACACACGGTCTCGAAAGATAGCTCGCCTTCGAAATGCCAATGATCTTCGTAAGTTCTTCTTATTTGGCTCATTGACTCATTGCAGTTTTCTGTTCAAGCCGCCCGATCAACACATCCAGACCTTCGCGTTCAATTAGCTGAGAGTAACTCGATCTATAATTGGTTACAAGACTTATGCCATTTATTGTCACATCGAATATCTTCCATTCTGCATCGTGGTTTCGCAAAAATCGATAATTCACTGGTATTGCGGATAAACCTGGTAACTTAATATCTGAACGCACCACGATGGTTCGTTCGGTGCCTATAATTTTCAAAGGTCTAAAGGTCATTTTTTCACTTCCAGTATAATCAAATAAAGCCGACGCATAAGTCCGAATCAGCAAATTTTTAAATTCATAAGCAAAACGAGAGCGCTGCTCCATGGATGCTTCACGCCAATGTTTACCGAGAACTAGCTTTGCCACTCTTTCAACAGCAATGTGTTCAACAATAACTCGATCTACCAATTCATATAATTGGGTGCGATCACCCTCGAGCTCGGTTTTACGGTCGGTCAACTCGAGGATCAGCTGTTGCACAGTCTGAGTAATCAACTTATCGGGCGGTAAGTCGGCAAATGTAAAATAAGGTAGAAAAATTATTAAGAATAAAATACGCTTGTAGTAAATTATCACTACTGTTTTTCCTCGGCTGTACGAATCAAAATACGACCAATCAAATTTTCGAGAACTATAGCGGACTGCGTTATCTCAATTTCATCCCCGTCTTCGAGATAATAATCTTCGCCTCCTGGATCTAAACCGACATATTGGGCTCCAAGTAGACCAGCAGTGAATATCGCGGCGCTAGTATCAGTGGGTAAATTAGAATGTCTCTGATCAATACGTAATGTAACCTTGGCACTATAATCATCTGTATCCAAATTGATTTCAGAAATCTCACCCACCACTACTCCTGCTACCGTTACGGGTGCTCTGACTGTTAAGCCCCCTATGTTGTCAAAATTTGCTGTTACCTCATAATTCTGAGACCTAATGGGTGACCAATTACCAATTTGGATTGTCAACCAAACAATAGCTACAATTCCAACTAAAAGAAAAAATCCCACTGCCGTTTCTATTCGCTTATGCTTCATAATCATCACACCTCATTAAACATAATCGCAGTCATAACATAATCAAGGCCGAGAATAACCACGCTAGCAAGTACTACAGCTTTAGTAGTAGCTTTACTAACCCCCGATGTTTCTGAAGTTACATGGTATCCCAAAAAAACTGATATCCAGGATATGACAAATCCAAAAACTACACTTTTAATCATGCCGCTCAATATATCATCAGAAAAATCGATTCCTGCCTCAATTGATGCCCAAAACATACCGCTATTAACATCTAGTATCGAAACTCCTACGATATATCCCCCTAACATACCAAATACAGTAAATAATGCGGTTAAAATCGGTACAGCTATCAGCGCTGCTACAAATCTGGGCGCAATAACACGATCAACTGGATTTACTGCCATCATTTCCATTGCTGAAAGTTGTTGAGTAACTCTCATCAATCCAATTTCTGAGACCATAGATGATCCCGCACGACCCGCAAACAACAAGGCCGTCAAAACGGGGCTTAGTTCTCGTGTTAGAAACAAAGTAATGGCTAACCCTAAAGACGATTCTGCGCCAAATGTTGTCAAACTATAATAACCTTGAAATCCGAGCATCATACCAACAAAAAGTCCCGCTACAGCTATTACGGAAACTGACATTACACCTAAAAAATAAACCTGGGAAATTAATAAGTCTGTTCGCCCGCCCAGTCTCAATAATGATTTAAGTGTATCCAAAAGGAAAATTCCAGCGCGCCCCAAGGACTGCACATTAGACATTAATCTCCCGCTCCAATTATCGAACCAAGTCATCGATGCGTGCTTATAAGCTGCTCCTCATAATTGGGAGCAGGATAATGAAATGGGAGTGGTCCATCGGGCTCAGCATTAAGAAATTGACGAACTTCTGCATTGTTGCTTTTAACTACATCAGATGGTGCTCCGATTGCCACAACTTGACCCTTGGATAAAATGATGACCTGATCAGCAATCGTCAAACCTTCGCTTACATCTTGGGTTACGACCACAGAAGTTGCACCGGAAACTGTATTTGTATCTTTTATAAGTCGCACGATTATGCCTTTTGATATAGGATCCAAACCAGTAAATGGTTCATCATAGAATATTAAATCTGGATCTAATGCTAAAGATCTAGCGAGAGCCACACGACGAGCCATACCGCCGGAAAGCATTTCCGGCATGAGTTGCGCTGCGCCCCGAAGACCAACCATCTGCAGTTTCATCAAAACAAGATTTCGAATCAATGAATCTGTCATTTTACTGTTTTCTCGAACCGGAAACGCCACGTTCTCAAAAACGGTCAGATCACTAAGCAAAGCATTATTTTGAAACATCATTCCCACACGACGCCTAATAGAGTATAAATCTCTTTGCGACAGTTTCGACAGCGAATCACCATCAAAAAATACCGTTCCTTCATCAGGCTCCAACTGAGCCGTCATTAAACCTAATAGGGTTGATTTTCCACAACCACTTGGACCCATTATCACTGTTATCTTGTCTCGCAATACCTCGAGGTTAAATTGGAAATAGACGATCTCATCCTTATACCCAAATTTGATACCCACTAAATTAAAAAGAACATCAGATTTTTCCATTTCTTCGATCGCTATATTTGGTTAGAAAAATGTATAAATTTTGGTGAACTTGCATAATTACAAGGCATTTTAACCCTCTATAATCGATTCAGTCGCTTGATTTATTAGATAACCATCTTCGAATAAGCGTCATTCCAGTAGAATAGGCATTTTTCCAACAAAAACAGGCCTCGATAAATTGAATTTAACTAACTTTATTGATCACGGTAAAAAGGTCATTCAGCTTGAATCTGAGGCACTTGAACAACTAATAGAAAGAATCGGTCAGCCGTTTAATAAGGCCTGTCAGCTTATTCTGACCTGCGCCGGCCGAGTAGTAGTAGTTGGAATGGGAAAATCAGGTCATATAGGAGGGAAGATTGCTGCAACAATGGCTAGCACAGGGACGCCGGCATTTTTTGTTCACCCTGGTGAAGCTAGTCACGGTGATCTGGGAATGATTACTCCAGGTGATTTACTTATTGCTATTTCAAGTTCTGGTCAAACACCAGAAGTGCTCACTATTCTCCCGATAATTAAACGGATGGGTATTCCATTAATAGCCTTAACTGGCTTCAGCAAATCTGAACTCGGCATAGCAGCCGATGTCTGCCTCGACATTGGTGTCGAGCGCGAAGCGTGTCCGCACAATCTTGCTCCGACTACTAGCACAACAGCAACTTTAGCAATGGGAGATGCTCTAGCTATTGCTGTTTTACAATCTAGGGGCTTTTCTAGAGAAGATTTTGCTCGCAGCCACCCTGGCGGTGCACTGGGAAGACGACTATTGCTCTATGTCGAAGATGTAATGCATGCTAACCAAGAACTCCCAATAGTTAAGATCGGAACAATGGTTTCGAATGCGCTCGAAGAGACATCGAATAAGGGGTTAGGCATGACTGGCGTTGTGGATAAGAATGATAAACTAGTGGGAATTTATACCGATGGTGATTTACGTCGAACATTGAATCGAGGCCACGATCTGTCTAATTGCTTAATCGACGATGTCATGACCCTAGCACCACAAACAGTATCACTTCGAACACTAGCAGCCGAAGTCGTGGATCTGATGCAAAATCAATCAATTAATGGGGTTTTTGTTGTTGATGAAAATGGGGTACCCGTAGGTGCGCTAAACGCTCTAGATTTAATACGTGCTGGAATATTTTGATGCATGTTTTAAAAAATAACTTAACATTAGTACTATCGTGTCTTGTTATTTTGGCGGGAGTTGGGCTGTGGATTCAGTTAGCTTTCTATGGTGTAGACAATGCGAAATACACTATAGAACAAAGTGGCCAGGCTGATTATTTTATTGAGAACTTTGTTTCTAGGAGTCGTCAAGAATCTGGTGAATCATATACTTTTCGAGGCGATTATCTGGAATTTTTTCCTCATCTTGGCATGGTTA
>TARA_B100000686_G_scaffold66800_2_pt1 | contig 59540 bp, 56 predicted proteins | sample TARA_B100000686 | Tara Oceans TARA_B100000686 (sample SAMEA2622733) | marine metagenome | biome: marine biome (ENVO:00000447); feature: marine epipelagic mixed layer (ENVO:xxxxxxxxx); material: "saline water (ENVO:00002010), including plankton (ENVO:xxxxxxxx)" | depth 150 m
ATGACCATGGAGATAAGAAATCACATGATGACCATGGAGATAAGAAATCACATGGAGGAAATGATTATAATGAGCATGGATCTGTATTTAGTTCTAAAGTTTTAAATCCAAATGATAGCTTTTCTTTCAAAATTATTGAAAAATTTAAAGGATCTACAATACCTTTTCATGATCACATGCAGCATTCTGTAAAACCAGGCAAAATTATTGTGACGAATGATTCTGTTGAAGCTAGAAATGTCATAATTCAAATTAATGATGGTAGTTTTACTCCAAATGAAGTTATTGTTAACGTTGGAGAAATAGTAATTTGGGAAAATAATACAGGCAAAAAAGCTGCAATTACAAGTGGGTTGATGGGAGGATCTGACGAACATGAAGGTGATGAAAAAGAAGTTATAATTGGTAATATGAAAGTTTTACCAAAGTAAAAGTATTATGAATAGGTTTGGAATAGCTATATTAATTCCTGTTTTCGCAACAGTTTTATTGTTCGAAGACTCTTATGCACATGGCTTTGGAGAGAGGTATGATTTACCACTTCCTTTGTATATGTTTATTATTGGAGGATCTGTTGTAGTAGCTGTATCCTTTTTGTTGGTTTCATTTTTTATGAAATTTGAATCTTCAATAAATAGAAGCTTTACAATAACCTTTTTAGATTTATCTAGGCATAATATATTAAAATTTTTCATTTTTTTAGCAAAAATTTTAAGTGTTTTGACTTTTTGTTTAGTTATATTAACCGGTATTTTTGGTGTTCAAAAACCATTAGAAAATTTTTCTGTTGTTTTTGTTTGGATTATTTGGTGGGTAGGCTTGGGATATTTAGTAGCCTTTATTTTTAACATTTGGAATATTTTGAATCCTTGGGCGATAATTTTTGATTGGATTTTTAAGCCAATTTTAAATTTTTTAAATATGACTTCTACTGGATTTTACTCTTATGATTTTCGGCGATATGATGTTCTGCCTGCTTTATTAATGTTTATATTATTTTGTTGGGTTGAGAATGTATATCCTAATACAGATTCTCCATCTTTTATTGGATATTTAATTTTAGGATATTCTTTTGTGACTTTTTTGGGAATGTTTTTGTATGGTAAAGAAAATTGGTTAAATTTTGGAGAAATATTTTCAGTATTATTTGGATATTATTCAAGATTTTCACCTTTGGATATAGATGAAAGTATCTCAGGTAAACGAAGAGTGATTTTAAGACCATATGGATTTGGTTTGATTGAATTTAAATCAAGATCTTTTTATACAACATTGCTGGTCATGTTTGTTTTATCGATGGTTACATTTGATGGTCTTTCTGAAACTCCACTTTGGGTTGGAATATTAAATTTTTTCTATTCTTCTTTTTCGCCAGTTTTAGGAGAATATACAATTTTAACTTTAACTACAATTGGAATGTTTTTCGTCCCTTTTTTATTCATGTCGTTATACTATTTAACATGTTTTTTTATGGTAAAGTTTTCTGGAGTAAATGAAGTTAAATCTAGCAATTGGCATAGAAAAGACTTCATACAAATTGGTCAAATTTTTATATTTACTCTTATCCCTATAGCACTTGCTTATAATCTAGCTCATTATTTTTCATTTTTACTAATCCAGGGACAGTTGATAATTCCGTTGATATCTGATCCTTTTGGATTTGGGTGGGATATTTTTTCAACCTCGAATTATAAAGTGAATATTGCTATTATAAATGCAAAATTTGCTTGGTTTCTTTCTTTATTTGCTATAGTAATAGGACATATTTTATCAATATTAATTGCGCATAAAGTAGCATTTAATCAACTAAAAAATATTAATTTAGTATTGAAAAGCCAGTATCCAATGTTAGTTTTGATGGTAATTTATACAGCTACTAGTTTGTGGATTATTGCTCAGCCTATAGTTGAAATATCATAGAGCAAACATATTATTACTTGTATGATATAGAATAAATTTGTATTCTATATTTACAAAGATATTTGAGGACAGTGTTGAGCTATTTTTTACCTAGATTAATATTATTTTTATCTTTTATAGATTTATTTTTTCATTTTACAACAATTGCAAGATTTGCAGAATTGTTAAAATCATCTTCATATATGATAGGTGTTATTGTAGCAATTTATTCTATCTCAAATTTTGCTGGAAATTTAATATCAGGAATCATATTAGACCGTTGGGGTAGGATTTTACCAGTTAAATTCGGATTATTTTTATCCAGTGTTACTGTGGGATCATACTATTTTGTTAATTCAGTTATGCAATTATTTATTCTTAGGTTATTACATGGTATTTCATCTTCTGTTTTGGTCCCTGGTGCTTATGCAATTATTGGGGATATCTTGAAAAATAAGAATCATGGATCGGTAATGGGAATTACGGGTGCAATAATTGCATTTTCTGCTATTTTGGGATCCTTGTCAGCAGGATTGATATCTGAATTCATCAGTGTTAGATTTGTATTTATTGTCGATGCATTGATGTTATTGTTAGGTTTTTGCTTTTTATTAATATATTCTCGTAACTTAGAGCAATATAATGTTTTAGCGTATGATAAGGAATCTTTTGCAAAATCTAGCAGCTCTTTATTTGATGCTTTAAAAAAGAAATTGATAATTAGTTATATATCGATTTTTTTAATGTCTATCGGTGTGGGTTTGTTAGTTGGTAGATTGCCGTTATTATTTGAAGATAACGATATGTACAGAGGCATTAGTTTTACTATATATGCTATTGTAGCTTTATTTGTGATGATTTCACCAATAGTTAAGAAATTAAATAAAATCAATTTAATTGTTTTTGGTTTATTCTCCTTATCTTTAAGTTTTTTGATTATTGGTTTTAACACCAATGATTTTATATGGATTTTTATTGGAATGGTAATATTTGGGCTAGGATATGGTAGTTTGTTCCCTAGTGTAACCAGTATAGTCAGTGAAAATACTGATAAATTTATCAGAGGCAAAAGTTATGGAATATTATATGCTTGTTACTCTGGAGGCGTCGTAGTTGGGTCAAATTATCCTGCATTATTAGAATATTTATTTGGGAATAATTCTTTAAATATTGGTTTTGAGTTTTATTTAGCCTTTGCGATCCTTTTGTTTTCTGGCTTATTAATTTATCGTTTCTCAAAAACAAATAATTATGTATAATCTTGTTCATAGAGGTAATCTGATTTATGCCTAATTCAAAAAGATCTATGGCTCCAAAATTTCAAGAAGTTGAAATAGTTGATAGAAAAGATATTACAGATGATTTAATGAAACTTTGGATTGAAAAACCTGATGGCTTTCAATTTAAACCTGGACAATACTGTACGATTGGGATGAATGGAATTGAAAGAGCTTATTCTATTGTTTCAGCTCCACATGAGGAAAATTTAGAACTTTTTCTTGAACTTGTTCATCCTCCAGAGGGTGTTTTTACTCCAATTATCTGGGGTGCTTCTGTTGGTGACAAGGTAACTTGTAGATTCAAACCCAAAGGTATTTTTCTTTTAAATGATAAAGTTTCGAATCATTTTTTAATTGCTACGGTTACTGGGATTGTTCCTTATGTAAGTATGATCAGAGATTATTTACATAAGGGTGAAGATAAAGATTTTAAATTTTTTGTAGCTCATGGTGCTAGCTACACTGACGAATTTGTTTATGATTCTGAACTTCGTAGTTATGCAGAAAAATATCCTGAAATTATTCGTTATTTTCCTACTATTAGTAGGCCAAGTGAATCAAAAAATCATAGTTGGGAAGGTATGAAGGGCAGGGTAAATGATTCCACGGAAGCAATGATTCGTGATTTGAATTTAAAAAATGATGATACTATAGTTTACGTATGTGGTCATCCTGGAATGATTGAAGACGTTAAAGAAAAATTGAATCCACAGAATTTCGAAGTCATTGAAGAAAGATTTTGGAAATAACACTATTAATTTTTAATTTTATTTATTGATTCTTTTTGTATAGAAAATAGTTGATTAATAGCTTCTGAGCTTTTATCAAGCATTGTATCTAATTCAGATTTTGAGAAAGCTGCTTTTTCAGCAGTACCTTGAAGTTCAACAAATTGAAAATCATCAGTCATTACTATGTTAAAATCTACATCAGCATTTGAATCCTCTTGATAATTAAGATCTACAATGATTTCATGATCAATTATTCCAACGCTGGTAGCAGCAATTGCTTGTTTTAATGGGTTCTGTATTAAAGATTTTGATCTTATTTGTTTAATAATTGCTTCATATAGAGCTACATATGCTCCAGTAATCGATGCAGTTCGGGTTCCTCCGTCAGCTTGCAGTACATCACAATCTATAGTAATTGTTTTTTCTCCAATAATTGTTAAGTCTATAATTTGTCTTAATGATCTTCCTATTAATCTTTGAATTTCACTTGTCCTACCTTTAATTTTACCTAAACTTGATTCTCTTGGGGTTCTTGTTGTAGTGGATCTAGGTAACATAGAATATTCAGCTGTTAGCCACCCTTGACCTGAATTTTTTAGAAATCTAGGTACTCCATTTTCAATTGTTGCAGTACATAAAACACGAGTTTTTCCAGTCTGAATTAATGCAGATCCTTCTGCAAATTGTTGGACACCAGATTCTATTGTAGTTTTTCTAATTGTTGAATTATTTCTTCCTTCTGATCTAATCAAAGTATTAATTCCTTTCGATAATTCCATTTAAAAATACAGTAAGTACTCCCTTGTTGGCAACGTTTCGGATTTCGCGTATAACTTCACCATCTTTGTTAAGTATGAAAGTTGTTGGTAATTGTAAAACATTATATGCTCTTGTTACTTTTCCCTCGGAATCTGAAGCTAAAATATATGAAACATTGGTATTTTCAGCAAAGTTTTTTGCAGAAGGTATTGGATCGGAAACGGATATTCCAATTACTGTAACATTTTTGTTTTTAAATTCTTGATGAATTTCTTCGAAGAATGGCATCTCCCATCTACATGGACCGCACCAAGATGCCCAAAAATTAAGTAGTACGAACGAATTTTCAAAATCACTGATTTTAATCTTTCCTGAATTTAAAAGAGGTAGAGCTATATCATTAGCTTCACTACGTGAGCCAAGCAATCCAGATTTTTTTAATATTTTGAATTTATTCTCATTGCTTTTTTGAGGTGAGGTTTTTAGTTTTTCAGGAGGGTTATTTTTGATTGGTAAAGAAATTTTTTCGCTTGGTATATTTGATTGATTAATCTTAGAGGAAGAATTACATGCAACGAAACCCATAGTAAAAAATATCGAAACTATTATAGTAAAATAAATATGATATTTTTGATTCATTTGAATACTTCAAAATAGGTTATTTGTATTTTGAAAAAACTTCTTTCAATCTTTTAAGAATTATTTCCATTTCATGATCATCTACGTTAAATGGATCTATACCTGTTTCTTCAGGTCCTGCTAAGGCTCTGATATAAATTCTAGGATGTTTTTCAATTAAAATATCTTGTAACTCATCTCTATATGGACCTTTCCAGTCAGGCTGGAATTTAATGATTGCCATAGGGTTTAGATAGTCAAATTCGTCTTCTTCTACGGTAACTTTAATGCCTGGAATGTCATGTAGTAGATCTACTACCATTTGTGACATTTTACGGAATCTGTCGAATTGGATTTTTTCATCTTCAGACACAAATATTTCTAATGCAGTTGTTAAACCTATGATTTCTTCTTTTGCAACTTTCATGCTTCTTCCAAGAAATGGGTTAGGAGCAGCGTTTGCTGAACAGGATTGAATCAAATCTTTTCTTCCAACTAATATTCCAGTTCCTTGTGGTCCACGTATGCCTTTACCTCCGCTAATGATAACAAGATCTGCTCCTAGATCACTAAATTTTTTCAAATTTGCTCTTGGCGGGACAGTTGTAGCTGCATCTACAATTACAGGCAAATTATTTTCGTGTGCAATTTTTTTTACTTGTTCAAATGTTAATGCAGTACGAGAATTATGAGCAGCTGATAAATATACTATAGCTACAGTTTGGTCGTTAATTGCTGCTTCTAGTTGCCAAGGAAGACAGGTTCTTGCATGTCCTACGGATATTAATTTTGCTCCTGCTAGAGTATAGGCTTGATCATAAGAAAATCGATGTGCCGTTTGAATAATAATTTCATTCTTCATTCCTTCTGTGTTAGGAAGCTTAGACATTTTTTTCGGATCATCTCCAGCTATGCATGCAGCTGCTTGTAGAACCAATCCAGCGGCAGAACCTCCACAAACAAAACCTGCCTCTGAGTTAGTTGCTTTGGCTAAAATTTCTCCAGCTTTTTGATTTAGTTCAGCCATATCAACCATTACATTACTAGCCTGATTCATAGCTTCCATAATTTCTGGCCGTAGTTTTGATCCCCCCCATTTAGTTGTGGTTCCAGATGCATTAATTATTGGTTCAATTCCAATTTTTTCATATACACTTGAAGTTTTATCCCTTTTAGGCATTACTTATATTTCCTCATTGAATAATTATTAGTAATTAGTTTTTTGATTATATCATTTGGTTTAATTTTTTTGGGATTATATTTAATTAAATAATTAACATTGAATCTCCGAAAGAATAAAATCTATAATTATTTTCAATTGCATTTTTGTAAGCAGATAAAATATTTTCTTTTCCAGCCATTGCTGAAACCATCATTAATAATGTAGATTTGGGTAAATGAAAATTAGTAATTATTCCATCAACAACTTTGAATTTATATCCTGGTAGAATAAAATTTCTTGCGAGCCCATTTCCAGGCTCTAATATTTGTCCAGACTCCTGGATTGAATTTTCTAGTAATCTAGTTGTAGTCGTTCCAACAGCTATCACTCGTTGACCATTTTGCTTTGCAGTATTAATTTTGTTTGCAGCTGATTGATCTATTTGCCATCTTTCAGGATGCATTTGATGTTTGGTAGGATTTCTTGAATATACAGGACGGAAAGTTCCTATACCAATATGAAGAGTTACAAAAGCAAATTTTACTCCAATAGAACTTATTTGTTTTAAAATGTTTTCAGTAAAATGTAATCCAGCAGTGGGTGCTGCTATGCTTCCATCATGTTTTGCATATATTGTTTGATATCTTTGTGGGTTTTCCAGATGTGTTTTAATGTACGGAGGGATCGGAACCTCACCAATTTCATTAAGATTTACTTCGTCAAAGAATTCAATTATTACAGATCCGTCTTGAAGTTTTTTTTTAATTTTCAAATCAATTGAAATCTTACCAGAATGGAGTACGATTTTTATTTCTGAGTTTTCAGGGATTTTTTTACTGTTTTTTATTAAACATTTCCAATTTTTAGAATCAATTTTTTCTGTTAGAAGAATTTCTATATTTTTTTTATTATTTGCGGAATAACCTTTTAATTTTGCTTGGATTACTTTACTATCGTTAAAAACTAATAAATCGTTCTTTTTGAGAAATTTTGTTATGTCGTTAAATTTTGAGTGTTGAATTTCCCCAGTACTTTTATTTAAAAGCATTAATCTGGAGCGATCTCTTTTTTCTAAAGGATTTTGAGCTATTAATTCTTCTGGTAAATCGTAGTTAAAGTCTGAGGTTTGCATGTTAATCTTTTATCTTATTAAATCAATATAGGTTAAAGTTATGTTTTACTACCGAAGTAAGAATTAATCAAATCGGGGTAGCCCATTAGGAATTCTTCTACTGATAAAACTTTTTTCCCTTCTAGTTGTATTTTTTTTAATTCAAGAAAATTGGTTGCAGTTGCTACGACAATTGATTGATTTGGCAATTGTAATATTGCTCCAGGAGTTGATTTTAAATTGACATTTTTTTGATACTCATTGCCGTCGTGAATGATAATCCTTTTGCCTTGCCAATATGTATAAGTCCCAGGCCACGGAGTAAAAGCTTTAATTTGATTTTTTATGTATTCAGATGTACTTGTCCATTTTATTAAACCGTCAGTTTTTTTAATTTTTAGTGTTATAGTTGCTTCTTTGTCATTTTGTGGTGTGACTTGAATATTGCCGGAAGCATAATCAGGCAGGATTTTTGCAAGAAGTTTACCCCCGAGTGAAAAAAGTATTTTTGTTAAATCGGATGTGTTATGTCTAGAATTAATCAAGAATTCTTCTTGTGCAATAATTGGTCCGGTATCCATTCCTGTATCTAGTTTCATTAAAGTTACTCCGGAATTGTCATCTCCGTTGAGTATAGTAGATGGTATTGGAGAAGGACCTCTGTATTTTGGTAGCATCGAAGGATGGATGTTGATGCATCCTAGTGGCGGAATTTCCAAAACTTTCTTAGGAAGAATGACACCGTATGATGCAATAATTATTACATCAGGTTTCATTTTAAAGACTTCTTCAAAAATTTTTTCATTATTATTTTTGGCAAATTGAAATATCGGAATATTTAATTTTTTGCAGTATTGCTTGATAGGGTTTTCTAGGACTATTTTATTTCTTTGAATTAACTTATCTGGTTCTGTAAATACTGATTGAACTAAGTGGTTAGAAGTTAATAGTTCTTTCAATATAGGTAATGTGTATCCAGGGCTACCCATGAAAATTAATTTTAAAGCTTTAGGATTTATGTTCATATATAAATAATAATTGATTTATCTCAACTCTTCTATATTTAGAAATCTTTATTATAGATTCTACGGAGATGAGTATGATGATCCTTTATTTTTTATTAATGGTTTCAGCATATTATAGAGGTATGTCTTGTAACTTGAGATTATTATTGTTATACATGATAGAAATAATTTTTTTAAAAAACATGTGGAGGATATTCATGCCTATTGTTATTCATTCCGAAGTTGAAGAAACTCCATGGAGAGAAGGTTATAGATGGTGGACTATAGCAAATTCTTCTAATTGCAAATCATCATATATGTCAATTAGTTTGATTGAGGAAAATTCTGGGACTCCGTTACATAGCCATGTCAGTGAAGAATTCATAATTGTTCTAGAAGGATGTGTTGAAGTTAATTTGAAAGGAAATAAAAGTTTAGTTTTTCAAGATCAAACTATTATTGTTCCTATAAATACTCCTCATAGTTTAAAGAATTTGAATTCTGAACCAGCTAAACTACTGACGTTTTTTCCAATATCAGATCCGTTTTCTCAGACTAAATATATTGATGGACAATCTCCAAAGAATTTTTTATCTGAATTTCATCATTAGCTTTCTGCCTACTCTAATGATGTTCCCGCTTTTTATTGCGGAAGGTTTGAAGCCAGAATCTAAAGTCGATTCGTCTAATTTAACAGCATTTTGTGAGATTAGTCGTTTTGCTTCACTAGAACTATTAGACATTTTGATTTCTACTAAGAATTTTTGCAAAGATATTGATGAAATATTTTTTACATTAGATAAATCGTATACCTGAATATTATTGGGTATTATTCTATCTTGAACTATACTTTGAAAATTTTTCTCTGCAATTGTTGCTTGATTCTCATCATGGATTTCAGTAATGATTTTTTTTGCTAATAATTTTTTGATTTCTATAGGATTTATTGCTTTAGATTTAATTGATCTATTAAATTCTAATAGGTCCTTTTGAGGGGTATCAGTTAATAATTCTAAATATAAGAGGATCATAGATTTTTGACCATCTATGTAGATGGAATCATTGTGGATTTCTCTTGTAGTATCTTTTTCTTCTTTGGCAAAATCAGGGATACGCATAATTTTTTTAAACATTTCTGTAGGAGTTTCAGATAATGCTATATGATTATTTAGGCTTTTACTCATTTTTTTAATTCCGTCAGTTCCAGGTAATATAGGTACTAATAAACATTGCTGTTGTTTATAGCCCATCATTCCCTGAAGTTCTCTTCCAACTAAAAGATTGAATTTTTGATCAGTACCTCCAAATTCTATATCTGAATTAATTTCTACTGAGTCATAAGCTTGTAATAGAGGGTAAAGTAATTCTGTAATTGCTATAGGTTGGTTTTCACTAAAACGTTTTGAAAAATCATCTCTTGCCAGAAACTGCGCTACTGTAAATTTGCTTGTCAATTTAATTACATCTGCTAATGTAAATTTTCCAAACCAATCACTTTGTAGTCTAACTTCTGTTTGATCTTCATTAACTATTTTAAAAAATTGTGAAAGATATGTTTCTGCGTTATTTTTTACTTGTTCTTCTGTTAGCATTGGTCTAGTAGCAGATCTTCCGCTAGGATCACCAATTTGAGCAGTCCAATCTCCTACAATTACGATGACTTTGTGTCCCATATTTTGTAGTTGCCTTAATTTTCTTAGACCTACAGCATGCCCTAGGTGTAAATCAGGGGCACTAGGATCGAAACCCATTTTGAGGCGTAAAGGCGCTTTATTTTTGTCTTCCAGTAATTGCAAGAATTCTTTTTTTACTATTACTTCGGCCACTCCTCGCTCTAAGAAGTTTTTCGTAGTTGTAATGTTTTTTTGATCTGCCATTTCAATATTTTATCCCAGTTATCTAAGTATTTGTTTATTTAAAATATTTTTTGTTTTTTGAATATCCAATTGGATTTGATATTTTAGAGTTTCAATATTTTCAAATTTGATTTCATTTCTTAATTTTTCTATAAATTCTATAGTAATGTTTTGTGAATAAATACTTTTTTCAAAATCTATTATATATGTTTCAATTGAATATTTTTGTTCTTTGAAGGTAGGTGCTATTCCAATTGTAGTGGCAGAAAAGTATATTTTTTTGTTGATTGTTGTAAATGTTGCATATATTCCATTACTAGGTTTAATAATGTTGGGTTCTATTTCAATATTTGCTGTTGGATAACCTAATTTTTTACCTCTTGAAAATCCTTTGATAACTTTCCCGGAAATTTCGAAATTTCTACCCAATGATTTTGAAACATTATTAACTTCTCCGTTTAAAATCATTTTTTTAATCATAGATGTACTCACTATGGTATCTTTTTGTTTATAAGGAGGCACATTAGCTGTCAAAAAATTATATTTTGAACCGATGTTGACAATTTCATTTTTTGTGCCTTGTCGATCTTTGCCCATTGCGAAGTCATGTCCTAAGACTATGGTATGGATATTTATTTTCCTTTTTAGAATTTCAATGAATTCTACAGCAGTTAAACTAGCAATAGAGTTATTAAATGTAATTGGAATTACAGAGTTTACATTCAAATCTTTTATCAATTGAATTTTTTTTTCTGCATTATAAAGATAACTTGGTAAAAAATTTGAAGTTAATATAGTGTTGGGGTGATTGATGAAAGTTATTACCGTAGAATGCTTAGTAGTTTTAGAGGCAATATCATTTAATTTTTTGAATAAATGTTGGTGACCTTTGTGTACTCCATCAAACACACCAATTGTAAGTATAGTTTCTTGGTTATTAGTAAATTTTGATATTTGTTTTTCTAATTCTAGTGAAGAATATTTTGAAGTCATTTTATTGGAGGATTTGTTGGTTTTTAATAGTTAAGAAAACACCAAATAGCTATTTCTTTACAGTTTAACAGAATTTATAAGTGACAGTGAATTTTAATTATTTATTACAAAAATATTTAACAAATGTATTTAACGAATGTATACTTGTAACCCAAAGGACTTTTGATATGCTAAATTTAAAGCAAATAGATTTTTATAATTTAAATGGATATTTGAGTATTGATAATGTTTATAGTGATTCTCAGATTAAGTTACTTTCTGATATCACAAATGAATTTGTTGAGAAATCTCGTTTAGTTACTGAAGAAAATGATATGTTTTCATTTGAATCTGATCATTCAGCAAATAATCCTAGGTTAACCAGGATAAAATCTCCACACAAACTCCATACCATATATGAGCAGACTATGAGAGATGAAAAAATGTTGGATATTTTGGAACAGTTAATTGGGAAAAACATTAGGCTACAGGGCAGCAAGCTTAATATGAAAATGCCTGGAGGTGGCAGGCAGGTAGAATGGCATACAGATTGGGGTCATTATCCTCACACTAATGACGATTTATTAGCAGTTGGAGTTCCTTTAGATGATTCAACTGAAGAAAATGGTTGCTTAATGGTTATTCCCGGTTCTCACAAGTGGACTGCTACTAACCACCACGAAGATGGTTTTTTTGTTGGAGCTGTTGATATAGATAGTTTTGATATCAAAAAAGCTGCACATGTCACTTCAAATGTAGGAGGGGTTTCCATTCATCATGTAAGAACATTACATGGATCAGCTCCTAATATGTCAGATAAACCTAGAAGGCTCTTACTATTAGAATTTTGCGCAGCTGATGCATTTCCATTAAAAGGTTTAAGTACTTCTTGGGATGAATGGAATAAACAAATGGTTAGAGGGGAACCAACTATCCAGCCAAGATTAGAAAAAGTTCCCGTGTTTTTCCCGCAACCTTTAAGAGTTGAACACGGAAGTATATTTGGAGTTCAGTCAAATTTGAAGAAATCACATTTTTCTAAATCCAAGTAGCATACTTATCAGTTGAATTGATATTGATTGTATGTTTGTTTTCAAGAATATTATAATGGTAATAATTTAAATTAATATATTTTTAGAGTATTGATTGTTCTTGGAGCTTTGGATGAGTAAAAAAATTGTTGTGAAAACACCAGCAACTTCAGCAAATTTAGGTTCAGGATTTGATTGTTTGGCCATTGCATTGGATATTTTCAACACTGTTTCAGTTGAAATTGGAAATAAAAGTATTCGAGTGGTAGGCGAAGGTGAAAATGAATTACCCGTTGATGAAAACAATTTAATTTATAAGATGATTAAATTAATAATGGATCAGCAGGGCTATAATGTTCCAGAATTAAATATTACATGTGATAATAATATTCCTATTTCTAGAGGCTTGGGAAGCAGTGCCGCTGCTATTGTAACTGGATTATTAATTGGGAATGAATTAAGTGGAAATCAACTTAGTACAAAAGATTTATTTGTTTTGGGATCAGAAATAGAAGGTCATTCTGATAATGTTGCAGCAGCTTTATTTGGAGGATGTCAAATAGTTGTGCAAGATAAAAACATTAATTCGAATGTTTCGATTCCAAAAAATCTGAACGTAGTTTTGTATATTCCTAAAGAATCTGTTTCAACTGATCAAGCTAGATCAGTGTTACCGAGTTCAATTGCATATTCTGATGCAACACATAATCTTGGAAGAGTTGCTTTGTTAATAAATTCTCTAAATTCAGGTAATTTAAATGATTTAAAAATTTCAACAGAGGATAAGCTACATCAGCAATATAGACAGAGTATTTTGCCTTTTATGCGAGTTATTATTAATTCTGCAATTAGTGCTGGTGCATATGGTGCATTTTTGTCAGGATCTGGTTCAACTATTTTAGCATTGTCCGCTGGAAAAGAAATGACTATAGCTTATGAAATGATGGATGCGGCTTCTAAAGCTGGTGTTGAAGGAGAAACATTAATTACTAAGCCGTCTTTTCATGGTGCCGAAATTAACATATTATAAATTTTTTTAGAGGTAGTTTTGTGTCTTTAATTGTTCAAAAATATGGTGGAAGTTCTTTGAAAACACCTAATGATATTCAAAGAGTTGCCAATAGAATTTTAAAGAAAAAAAATGAAGGAAATGATCTAGTTGTCACAGTTTCAGCTATGGGTGACACTACAGATGATTTGTTGGATTTAGCAAATAAAATTTCTCAACAGCCGAATCTTAGAGATTTAGATGTTTTGTTGTCTACAGGGGAATTGGTGAGTTGCTCTTTGCTATCGATAGCACTGAATAATTTAGGTGTAGATGCTATTAGTTTGAGTGGTTTTCAGGCTGGAGTTATGACAGATGATACTCACGGAAGAGCACGAATTACCAATGTAGTATCTGATAGGATTGAAAAAGAGATACACAAAGGCAGGGTAGTTGTAATAGCAGGATTTCAAGGTATCACTGAAAATTTTGATATTACAACTTTAGGTAGGCAGTCATCTGATATCACAGCAGTTGCTATGGCAGCAAGTCTGAGAGCATCAGTTTGTGAAATTTATTCAGATGTTGATGGGATTTACACAGCTGATCCTAGACTTGTTTCTAGTGCTGTAAAATTGGATAATATAGGATACGATGAAATGCTTGAGTTGGCTAGCTATGGTGCAAAAATGGCTCCTAGATCTATAGAAATGGGAATGAATCATGAGGTCAGCATAGTTGTTGCTTCTACATTTAATGAAAATAAAGGAACTTTGATAACAAAGGAATCTGAATTGGAAAATAATATAGGTGAAATTCAAAATAAAGTACGAGGAATTGCCTCTGATACTAACGTAGCCAAAGTTTCTGTTTTAGGTTTGCAACCTGGATTTACCACGTCAGCTGAACTTTTTGAGAAATTGGCAAATGCTGATATTAGTGTTGATGTTATTGTTCAAAATATTGGAAGTGCCGGCAAGTCAGATATAACTTTTACTGTGAAAAGGACAGATCTTTACAAATCTTTGGATATTGTTAATCAACTTAAAGAAAGTATTGGTGCTGATAAAGTGCTTAGCTCTAGCAATGTGGCAAAAGTTACCATAGTTGGATCTGGAATGCAGGATGCTCCAGGGTATGCTGCAAAAATGTTTAGAGCAATTTCTGATCAAGGAATTAATATTGAAACAATTACCACTTCTGAGATCAGGATTACCTGTATTATAGATGAAGCTAGATTAAAAGATGCTGTTCAATCTTTACATTCTGCATTTGAGTTAGAAAAATAGTTTTCAGGGTATTTGTAATAGTCCAGAACCTTTTCCTATAATCCAATAATGTATTAAGTATGCTCCAGCAAAGATCATTCCTAATTTGCCAATAATTTCTATGTATTTCATGAATTTATTGATTGAAGTAGAAATGGCTTTTTTTAAAAATATTGTTCCTAAGCTAGTTAGGATTAATACTACTCCCATCCCCATTCCGTAAAAAATGCATCCAATAACTGTTTCTATTATTTTTCCTGAACTTAAAGATGTACCAGCTATTAACCCTACAGCAACTAAAAATAACGGTAGAGCACAGCTTAAAGATGCAATTCCATATCCAATGCCAAATATGTACATATTCCATATACCTTGTGTATTTCCAAAATTGACTTTGCTTGCACCTTGAATTGAGATATTAGAATTTGTGAGGAGTAACCAAATTCCAACTCCACTGATTAATAACCCAGTCATCAGGCCAAAAATTGGCAAGAATTTTCCGATGAAATATCCACCCGTAATCAATATTATTCCAACTAGTGAAAAAAGAGTTATAAATCCAAGAGTAGACAATAATCCAAAAGATATCCCATGGAATATCAAAGAAATCAAATTTTTACCAGATTGATATGTACCTAATTGGAAACCTATATACGCTGGCAACATAGCTGCTCCACAAGGGTTAAAAGCAGCAGCTATTCCTGCGAAAAATGCAAATATTATGGGGATATCCATTTTTTTAAACCTATTCAAAGTAACTTTGATATTACGTATTTGGAATTTCAATATTCAGTTATAATATATTACTATAGAATAATGGATATTATCTTCATATTTATTACAAATTATTTTTGGAGTTGAAAACTAATGAGTCAAAATCATCTGAATTTAAAAAAGAAAAGTAACGTTATTTCAGAAGGTCCAAGTAGAGCTCCGGCGAGGTCAATGCTTAGGGCCGTTGGTCTTAAAGATGAAGATATGAGTAAACCTTTTGTTGCTGTTGCTAATCTTTCTAGCGATGTAACTCCTTGTAACGTTCATCTAAATAGATTAGCTGAAAAAGTTAAATTAGGATTGAGAGATGAAAATTCTGTACCTTTTTTGTTTGGGACAATTACTATAAGTGATGGAATTTCAATGGGTACTGAAGGTATGAAAGCTTCTTTGGTAAGTAGAGAAGTTATAGCTGATTCTATAGAAACCGTTTGTTTTGGAGAAAGTATGGATGGTGTAGTAGTAGTTGCAGCTTGTGATAAGAATATGCCTGCCGCGGTAATGGCGATGGCAAGATTAAATATACCTTCAGTTTTTGTTTATGGTGGAGCTATATTGCCAGGAAATTTTAAAGGTAAAGATATTAATATTCAAGATATGTATGAGGCTGTAGGTGCATATTCTCAAGGAAGCCTATCTATAGATGATTTAATTGGTATGGAGAAAGTTGCTTGTCCTGGTGAAGGGGCATGTTCAGGAATGTTTACAGCTAATACTATGTCTACAGCTATAGAAGCTTTAGGAATGTCTTTACCTGGGGCAGCTTCTATTCCTGCTGTGGATCCTCGCAATGAAGAAGTTGCATATAATATAGGTAAAACTATGTATCATTTGCTTGAAGAAGATATCAAGCCTAGAGATATTATGACTAAAGATTCTTTTGAAAATGCAATTAAGGTTGTTCTTTCTATGGGAGGTTCTACTAATTCAGTTTTACATTTGTTAGCTATTGCCCATGAGGCAAAAGTTAAAATTTCAATTGATGATTTTGATAGATTGAGTAGAAGTACTCCGTATATTACTGATTTGAGACCTGGCGGGAAATATGTCATGTCGGATGTTGATAGAATTGGTGGAGTTAAAGTTTTAATGAAAGAGTTACTCAGTGCAGGGATACTCAAAGGCGACACTATGACTGTTACAGGTAAAACTTTAGAGGAAAATCTTAGTGATGTAGAAATAAAACCTGATGGAAAAGTGATCTATAATGTTTCTTCCCCTCGTAGTAATACAGGAGGACTTGTAATTTTGAAAGGTAACTTAGCTCCAGAAGGTGCTGTGATGAAGGTAGCTGGCACAAAGCATCTCAGTCATTCAGGTCCTGCTAAAGTATTTGACGGAGAAAGGCAAGCATTTGAAGCTGTTACTTCAGGCAAAATTAAATCTGGAGATGTTTTAGTTCTACGTAATGAAGGTCCAAAAGGCGGGCCTGGAATGCAAGAAATGCTTGCTGTAACTGGTGCAATTATGGGACAAGGATTAGGCGATAGTGTGTTATTAATGACAGATGGAAGATTTTCCGGTGCAACATATGGACCAATGATTGGTCACGTTGCGCCTGAATCAGCCGTAGGTGGGCCGATTGGTTTAGTTAAGGATGGAGATATCATCAACATGAATGTTGATGATAGATCTTTAGATGTTGAAGTTTCTGAAGAAGAAATGGAAGTGAGGAGGAAGTCTTGGCAACCTCCTGTATCTAGGTATCAAAGGGGCGTGTTGGCAAAATATGCTAAATTAGTTGGTTCTGCTTCAACAGGTGCAGTTACAAGTTAATTTTTTAATATATATCCAGGGTAAATCCCTTGCCTTGGGGAGTTTCCTTAAAGTCGAAGGTTGATTTTTGTAGTTCTTTTGCAAGTTCTTTATCGACTAGGAGATTGCAAATATTTTCTCCGAAAACAATATCGCTAGTTAATTTTTTATCTTTTACAATTCCAAAGTCTCCAGCACCACTCCATATGGGCTTAATTGCAAGTCTATAATATAAATCATCATCTAGAGGTGATTTTTTAAGCATTTTTGTAAGCTCGTTTAAAGCATTTTGACTTATTTTAAACATCTAGGGGAACCTTCTAATCTTGTAAAATATATAGCTGTTTAACTATTTAATTGTCTTTCAACTGCATTTGCTTGTCAACATACAAACATGATAATTGAGAATCATTCTCAATTATGTTATTATCATGATAATTGAGAATCATTCTTATTATTCTCTCGGGATGTTCATTGGAGGTAACATGGAAAATTATGATGTTGTAATTGTAGGTGCAGGTGCCGCGGGAGTAGGTATTGCTTCTATGCTTAAAGATTTTGGAGTAGAAAAAATGGTTGTTCTTGAAAGAGATGAAGTAGGAGCAACTTTCGATAAATGGCCAAAAGAAATGCGGTTTATAACTCCCTCATTTACAACTAATTTTTGGGGTCAGATTGATCTCAATTCTGTTGTTTCTGGTACTTCTCCTGCATTTTCGCTTGAAACAGAGCATCCTACTGGTAAAGAATATGCAAAATATTTAAGGTTAATATCAGAACATTTGGAATTACCCGTTAAAGAGCATACAGATGTAGAAAAGGTAATACATTCTCAAGATAGTTTTACTATTTATATTAAAGCGGGAGGCATAATTGAGTCTCGTTTTTTGATTTGGGCGGCTGGAGAATTTCAATATCCAAATACAAATTCATTTTCAGTACCCCAGCAATGTTTACATAACAGCCAAGTAGAAAGCTGGGAACAAATTAAAGGTGATGAAGTTTATATTATCGGTGGAAATGAGAGCGGTATTGATGCAGCAATTCATTTAAGTCGATTGGGTAAAAAGGTGGCTGTGTTAGAAGGAAATACAGATTGGGATCCAAAAAGAACAACTGATCCAAGTGAAAATCTATCTCCTTATACCGTTGATAGGTTGAGAGAAGAAATACTGAATGAAAGGATTAGTTTTTTTGGTAAATCTAAAGTTAAAGATATAAAGTTAGAAGATGATAAATACTTCATTTATGTGAAAGGTCAAAAGTCATATAAATATCAAAGTGATACACCGCCTATTTTGGCAACAGGGTTTGAGAGTAGTTTGATGATGGTTAAAGACTTGTTTGATTGGGACAAAAGCAATTCTTACGTATTATTAAATGAACATGATGAATCAAGAAAAACTCCTGGTTTATTTCTTGTTGGCCCGCAAGTTCGTCATGAAGACCTTATATTATGTTTTATCTATAAGTATAGACAGAGATTTGGTGTTGTAGCTAATGCAATTGGTAATAAATTAGGAATGGACACGTTATTTCTAGAACAATATCGCAACGAAGGTCTCTATTTAGATGATCTAGGTGCTTGTGGTCAGGAGTGTCCATGCTGATTAGAAATTATAGAAAATTTAAATTCAATTTTAGTATACTCTGGTTATGCCAAATTGTTGCTAGTACTTCTTGGATAGCTTCAGTTTTTGTTTATGGATCATTTACTTTAGGTGATTATTTACAATTGATAGCTGCATCTTCATGGACTGTGTCAAATATTATTAGTTTTTTTAAAGTTGAACCAATCAGTTAATAATATTTAGTTGCTTATTTAATTGGCAACGAGATTGATCCTGTCTTGTTTGGAATCGTCCTGAAGATAATATATTTATATCTAATAGCATTTAATTTATTAGCCCTTTAGCAATTTTAGTACCATTTACAAGAGCTTCTAATTTAAGTTTTGTAATCCATCTGGGTAATTGAGAAAATCCACAATCTGGATTTAGTAAAAGTTTTTCTGCAGGACCAAATTTTAATATTTCATCTATTTTACTTGCAATAACTTCCGGAGTTTCAACATAGAATGATTTGACATCTACTACTCCTGCACTCAATTCCATTTGGTTTGCAAATTCTTTCCAAATTTCTATTTCTTTCATTTCTCTATTTGCAAATTCTAAAACCAATTGATCAGTATTTGCATTAGTTAATTCTGGGAACATCCATTTATAAGTTCTATTCCCTCTTGGTCTACTAGTAAGATTTCCAAAACATATATGAAGTGCTATTTTTGCTTGAACATCTTTAACTGTTTCATTGAATAATTTGATCCATTCGTTTAATTCTCCGGGAACTATAGCAAATGAAGGTTCATCTATTTGTATGAAATCAGCTCCATTATGTACCAATTTTTTTAACTCTGAATTAATAATTTTTGAAAATTCCCAAGCTAAATCAAGTCTACTTTTGTAGGGTTTTTCAGGTTTGATATGTATGGTTAGTGTTAGTGGCCCTGGACAGGTAACTTTAATTTGTTTTTTTGTATGTGCTTTTGTATACAAGAATTCTTCATTGATACCTAATCCATTTGGTAAAGTGATTTTTTCTTTGCATATATATCTAATATGAGAATCATATGAGGCCAGCCCTGTTTTTCTTAATGGTTCACGAATCTCAAGTCCGGTCATTTTTTTATAAAAACTTTGGATAAAATTGCTTCTACGCATTTCTCCATCAGTGATGATATCTATTCCAGCTTTGGTTTGGTCAAGGATTGCTATGTCAACCGCATCATCATATGTTTCTTTTATGTCAGTTATTCCGTAATTGCCAGCATTTATTTCATCAATAGCTGACCACATCCAACTAGGATTTGCATGGCTACCAATCACGGTGGTGGGCATAATGGGATTAGTTTTTTTCATAATGTACCTTCAGTGATTATTGATTATAACAATTGGTATCATCACATACAAATTAATTATCTTAAGTGAAATTTAGTATGGTTTTTGAAAAACTTAGTATAATTTAGGAGGAGATTTATATGTTTTCAAATCATAAGATTTAAAGTATTTTTGTTTTGGGTCATTTGTATAGGCATCAAAATGACAGGAGTAGGTTCGTGAAAACAACAGAATATATTTTATCTATAGATCAAGGTACAACTGGCACTAGAGCAGGACTTGTAAATCATGAGGGCAACTTGGTGGGTTCAAAATATCAAGAGATAAAACAATATTATCCATTTCCTGGTTGGGTAGAGCAAAATCCATTTGAGATTCTTGAAAGTGTTTATATAACAATCAAATTATTGATGGAAGAATTTCAAATTAAACCACAATCAATAATTTCTATGGGTATCGCCAATCAAAGAGAATCAACTGTTATTTGGGATAAGAATTCTGGTAAACCCATATATAATGCAATTGTTTGGCAATGTCGAAGAACTACGGAGGCCTGCAAACAAATCAAAAATAAAGGGTTATCAGAAAAAATTAAAAGGATAACAGGCCTGACTGTAGATCCGTATTTTTCTGCTACAAAGATTTGTTGGATTCTTGACAATGTATCGGGAGCACGTGAATTAGCTGATAAAGGATCTTTGGCCTTTGGAACTATAGATTCTTGGTTAGTTTGGAATTTAACAAAGAATACGCAACATTTGATGGATGTTAGCAATGCGAGCCGTACAATGCTTTTTGATATCAATCAATTAAAATGGTCTCATGATATTTTAGATATTTTGCGCATTCCTTCATCAATGATGCCAGAAATTGTTCCTTCAAATGGCAAATTGGCAACAATTTCTGGTATACCTTTTAATATTCCTTCTCTTAGTCTTAATGGAATAGCAGGGGATCAACAGAGTGCATTATTTGGTCAGTGCTGTTTTGATGCAGGAACTGTTAAGGTAACATATGGTACAGGTGCTTTTATTTTGATTAATACAGGCAAAAAATTAGTCCATTCAGAAGGTCTTTTAACAACAGTTGCCTGGAGTTTAGACGGAGAAATTTCATACGCTCTTGAAGGTGGAGTATTTTCTGCTGGATCAACCATACAATGGTTAAGAGATGAGCTTAAGATTATTGAAACTTCAAACGAAATAGAAGAATTATCCTCAACGGTTGAAGATAATGGAGGAGTTTATTTTGTTCCGGCATTTAATGGTTTAGGGACTCCTTATTGGGATCCAGAAGCTCGAGGGACAATTCAAGGTTTAACTAGGGGAAGTAATGGAGGACACATTGCAAAGGCAGCTATAGAATCTATAGCATTTCAATGTGATGAAGTAATAAATTTAATGGTAAATGAATCCAAAATTTCAATCAAGGATCTTAAGGCAGACGGAGGTGCGTCTGTAAATAATTCGTTAATGCAGTTTCAATCAGATATTTCTGGTTTCAAAATTCAGCGCTCATATACTCCAGAAACAACACTATTAGGGGCTGCATATTTATCAGGAATTGGTATTGGATTTTGGAAAAATATTGATGAATTGATTGGGAAATGGAAAAGTAGTGGTGATTTTTATCCTTTAATGAAACAAGATAAAAGAGACAGATTAAGGTTAAATTGGAAAAAAGCAGTGGAACGTTCTTTACGATGGGTAACATAAGTATCAATTTGGGATAAATTTTAACTATTTTAGTGCTTTTGGATTCAATTGGTGTTTCCATTTGTATTCAAACTCAAATTCAGAATATTTAATTAAATATATTTTTTAAGAGAAAATATAATTTGTTTCTTATAGATAAAATGTTAAAATTTGATTAAATAATATTTGGAGATTTAGATGTTAAAAGATTTTCGGCCGAATGAATCGCAAACTCGAAGGGCATTCTTTAAAACTATTGTATTGAGTTTTGCTGGTGTTTTGTTTTTTGCTTCAGCTGCAAAGCGTTTATTGAAAACTGGTTCTACTAGGACTGCTTTTTCGAAAGATTCAATTTTTAAGCCAGCTTCCAAAAAATAAATTTAACTTGATAGATATTTTTCTATTTCAGTATAGTATTTTTTGAAGGTCTGAAAGAATTTCTTGCTTTGTAACAAAACCTTCGTATTTTGCTACCACTTTTTTTTCAATTATTATAAATGTCCATTCTGCAGAAGGAAGGTTCCATTCAATTGCAGCTTGAGACAATTTTTTGTTCACAGGGTTGCCTAATATTTTTTCGGGATTTTCATACAGTTCAACGTGAATGAAAAATAATTTTGAATTATCTGATTTTTGCATTTGATTTAGGACGTCGGTCTGAGGGCCACATGATCGTTCAATGCAATACCCAGGGCTAGCAAATGAAACTATTACCGGTTTGTTTAAATTAACTGCATGCTCAAGTGAAGTTTGATATAAATTTGGATAAATTTTTGATCCTGTAGATAATTCATTTAAGGAATCAACATCGTTAATCGTTTTAGTTTTTGAAGATTTAGCAGATTTGCCAATTTTTGTAGTATATGAAGTTTTTTTGACTTCGAATTTTATATCAGTGCTTTTGGTTACGTTATTATTTTCATTTAAAACTTCAATCAATGCCTCCCAAGTACCAGATTTATTAAAATTGAAATTTGCTACATAAGTGCCTTTAGCTAGATTTTCCCATTGATAAAAAATAGCTGTTTTTTTTTGTAACTGCTGGCTGTTTTGGTTTTTTTGAACTAATGAAGTTGTAATATTCACGGTTTCATTAGTAACAAATCCAGTTTTAGAAATTAAAAGTACGGCGAATCTCTGGTTGCCAGTACCAAAATCTCTAGTAGATAAGATTGCTTTTAATCCATTTTTAGAGTAATCACTTTCGATTTGTGGAGATAAATCAAGTCTGTAAGGAACTGCAGGTGATTTGGAATCATATAAACCACATGAAATCAAAGAAACATAAAGTATTGAAATTAATATTAAGTTGATAATATATCGGATTGAATTCATTAATTAATTTCTGTATTTATATATGCACCAAAAGTAAAAGCAAAGACGGAGAATTTTTCGAGGGATGTGATTTTTAATTCTCCAGACTTAATTTCAGGCAAACTGATGATATTGTATAGATTTGGTTTATCAACAACTAAATAAGAAGATCCATTCTCTGAAAATTTTATATCTTTCCCAGCTTCTGATTTAGTTAGGTATTTGTTATTTAGCATGATTTCTATAACTACTGCTTCTTTGTTTGACAATGGTTTTGAAACCATATTAACACTTCTTGCAAAGAATGGTACCGCTATATAGCTATCGTCAGCTGATTGAGAATTATTTGCTTTAGTAATGTTTTGGGGCTCATTTAACCAATCTCCATGAATATACATAAATTGATTTAAATGATTTCCAGGATCTTTGAAATTAATGACAGTGTCTTTTTGAGAATAATATTCAGTATTGTATATGTATGGGGGAGTTCTACCTTGATTAGATAAAGAATAATTTCTTACATATCCTGCATAAAGTTCTCTAGTTTGACTTTTTAAATAATGATTTGAAAATGCTCTGTGGTCAACTGCGTTCGCTGGATAATTTCCAAGCGGGATATTACTAATATTTTTTTCAGTAATTGACAATAACTCTCGAATTTTTTTTTCAGTTTGATTGTAATTTCCTTCTCCAAAATGTTGATATTTTATTTCTCCTGTTTGATCAATTAAATATTTCGCTGGCCAGTATATATTATTGAATGATCTCCATGTGGAATATTCATTATCAAGGCCAACAGCATATTCAATTTGATTTTCTACGACAAATGTTTCAACATTATTAATGTTTTTTTCAAACTCAAATTCTGGAGTATGTATCCCAATGATTACTAGCCCTGAATCGTTATATTTAGAATGCCAGTCTTTGAGATAATCTAAAGTTCTAATACAATTAATGCAAGTATATGTCCAGAAATCTATCAGAACAACTTTCCCTTTCAAAGAATTTAAAGTTAGAGGAGCTGTATTGATCCAATGTGAAATATCTTCTATTTTTTGGGATGTATTTTCTTCTTGGTAGGGATCTGATATTTTTGTTGAATGTTGTGTGTTTTGACATCCGTTAAGTAAGAAAAAAATGGTTACATAGATGAATATTGAAATCAAATATTTCATGAAGGCATACCAACCTTACTTGTGATGTGATTATATTAAAGACATAGTAAATTCAGGTTTATTTGATTTGTTGAACATTATTTATTTTTTTGTTAATCGAACCAAATTCCATGCAGTAGGGAGTGCTATAGATGCAGCTACAAGTTTAACAGCATCACCTGCAATAAATGGCCAAAGACCCCACTCTAATGTTTTAGATAATCCTATTCCTAGATTAATCGAAAGCCAAGGTAATCCAAAAAGATAAATGACTATATTACCCAAAAAAAGTGAAAGTAATAGGCTAGATTTTCTATCCCAACCTTTTTCAGCTAATTTTCCAATTAAATAAGCAGCAGCAATAAATCCTACAATATAACCACCTGATGCCATACTCCACAAAAGATTTTGTGTGCCTACCCATGGGAATATAAAATGAAATACGCCACTATCTCCTAAAGATGCTTTAATAGCATCTGAACCAGGCGCAAATACTGGAAATAAAAACATGCCTATTAATGAATAAGCTATCATACTTAACGCACCTTTTCTGCTACCAAGTGCTCCGCCAGCAAGTAAAACTCCAAATGTTTGCCCAGTGATAGGGACAACGGTGTATGGGATTCGAATGGCTATTTGTGCACAAAAGGACATCAAAACAGCAAATCCTAAAATTAAAATTGCTTCTCGTATGTAGATTCCATATTTTGAATTTAATCCAACATTTGGGAAAAGTGTATCTACTAATACTTGCTGTTTAATTCCAGCTTGCATAATTATTACCTCCAAGTTTTAAACATTGTATTCCAATATCCATGAAATTTTAGTTTATGTCAACAATTTGATGGGCTTCACGTGATGTTAATATATGTCCTGTTGAGGTGAAATTAAGAGTTTTTGATGATAAATTATCAATATCATTTTTAGAAAGTTTAGGTGTTATATGAAAATCGTAGATGTAATAATGGAATCTTATGAATGGAAACGTGAAAATCCAATTAGAAACGGTATGTATGTATATGATACAGGTGGGATAGATTTAATTAAAGTTTTAACAGATGAAGGGATTACTGGAATTGGTTTGTCTCTTGGAGTTATGGGTAATGTAAATATTGGTCAAACAATATTGAGTCATTTTAAAAAAGTGCTTATAGGTGAAAATCCATTAAATTCAGAAAAGATTTGGGACAATATGTGGCAGCCTAAACTTGTTGGACGTAGAGGTATTACTACTAGAATAATTAGCGGTATCGATATTGCTTTATGGGATTTAAAGGGTAAAATTTCAGGATTACCATTAAGTAAACTACTTGGAGGATTTACAGATAAGATTCCTGTTTATATAGCTGGAGGATATTATCAGGAAGGTAAAGGATTATCTGATTTAGCATCTGAAATGGAAGAAGCTATTCAGTTAGGTGCTAATGCTGTGAAAATGAAAATTGGTGGAGTTTCAATTAAAGATGATGTTGAGAGGGTACGTGTAGTGCGAGAAACACTGGGAGATAAAATTGATTTGATGGTTGATGCAAATTGTGCTTATAAACGTTATGATGCCATAAAAATAGCAAAAGAGATTGAAAAATATGATATCTTTTGGTTTGAAGAACCTATTAATCCTGATGATTACAAAGGACATAAGATTATCAGTCAATCTACAAGTATTCCAATTGCCACAGGAGAGAATGAATATACTAAGTTTGGATTTCGAGATTTAATTGAACAAGGCAATGTTTCAATTTTGCAACCAGATGTATTGATTATGGGTGGTGTTACAGAGTTCATGAAAGTTGCTGCGATGTCTCAAGCGCATGAAATTCCTATAGCTCCTCATGGTAGCCAAGACGTACATATTCATTTGGTAACTGCTATTCCTAATGGGTTGATTTTAGAATATTATGCTGGTGCTACTGATCCAATGTATGGTAAAACTTTTAAATATAATTTAGATGTCAGAGATGGTTATGTACATGTTCCTGATAGAAGTGGCTTCGGTATTGAGATTAATGAGGAAATATTATTGCCTTTTAGAGTTGCCTGAAATTAATTAAATCTATTAAGAGAAAATGGTTTGGTATTGATTGTAGTTGGGTTTTCAGTAACTATTTCAGCAACTGTTAATCCCGTGATGGGACCTAATGTCATTCCTAATACTCCGTGCCCTGATGCAAATGTTAAATTTTTAACTTTTGAAGATTTTTCGATAATTGGTAATCCGTCTGGAGTAAGCGGTCGAAACCCATACCAAATTTTTGATTTTGAGATATGTTTGAAATATTCTTTTCGCAAATAATCTTGACCTGAATCAATAATTTTTTGAACCCTTTTTTTGTTGACAGAAAAATTTAATCCACTAAGTTCTAATGTACCTGCTAATCTAAAAGATTTGTCAGATAATGGATTTGCTCCAACCCTTGCTTCAGCTAACATCATGGGTGTATCAATTTTATTTTCATCTTGAGGTATGGTTATGCTATATCCTTTTGCGGGTTGTATAGGTAGTTCATTTCCAATTATCTTGGAAAGTATAGGGCTCCATGCACCAGCCGCTATTATTATATGGTCAGCAGAAAAATCTTTGAATTCAGTTTGTATTTTTACGATTTCATCAGATTTAATTTCAAACCCTGTAACTTTAGTATTTTCCAGAATTTCTCCACCATTAGATGTCACTATTTTTGATAATTCTTTTACAAATTTTTGAGGATTAATGTGAGCGTCACCTTTTTTAAAGAGTCCACCTGCAATATCAGGTTTAACATGAGGATATGTGTCACAGATTTCTTTTGTTGACATTTTTTTGACTGATATTCCATTTTCCTCTAATAATTTGTATTTTTTAAAATATTGATTAAACATTTCTTTAGATGCAAATAAAGATAAGGTACCGTTTTGAAAGAAGTTACAATTTAAATTTTCTTCGTTAATTAATTTACTGTATTCATTAGCACTAGCAAGAGAAAAATCTATGCAAGTTTTTGTTACTTTTTTGATATTTTTTGCATTGCAATTTTTTGCAAAATTAAATAACCATCTAAATAATTTTAAATCAAATTTTGGTTGAATATATAGTGGACTTTGTTTTTCAAATATGGATTTTAATCCCATTTTAAGTGCGTCTGGGCTAGGTAAAGGAATGCTATGGGATGGAACTATCAGTCCTGAATTTCCTGATGAAGCACCACTACTGATTTGATTTTGTTCAAGAACAGTTACTCTAACACCAAATTTTTGGAGATAGTATGCTGAACAAATTCCTATAACACCTGCACCAATAATTATCACATGAGGTTTGCTATTTTCCATCGATTATTCTCCTGGTTCAGAAAGTGAAAGATGTTGATTCACATCTATATTTTTGTATTCTGAAATTTTCCCGTTTGGCCAAACGATGGTTAGTGATTTGATTGTTTTTGATTTTCCAAGACCAAAGTGTATTTTTGAAGAACTTTGACTAGATTGACCTACGTTATTATTGATGTTTTTTATTTGTTTAGAATCTTCGGTTTCTATATGGACTTGCGCTCCTATAGCATTTTTATTAGTTGACGTTCCTTCAAGTTTTAATATGAACCAATTGTTTTTTGATTTACAGCTATTGTGGAAGATTTTTAAAGGAGAATTGTATGGAGAAACTACTATGTCTAGGCAACCATCTAGGTCAAAATCAAAATATGAAACTGCATTAATTTGGTCATTATTTAAAGGGATATTTTCTGTTAATATTGGGCTGAATTTGTCAATATCTTCATTTATAGACAGTTGAATTGGTAATTGATTAGAATTATTTGATTCTTGATTGTAATCAGGCGGATTTTTTGAAATAAAAATATCATCATACCCATCATTGTTATAGTCAAAACTGATAGCACCCCATCCAATTTTCAAGTGTCTAAAAAATGTTGCAGGGATAGAATTTTTTATTAAATCAACTTCTCCAGTTTCTGATATAACAATATCATTTCCAAAGTGGATTTTTTGAACCCTTGTTTCATGACTATTTTCATGAGGAGAGATTGATTTTTTTGTGAGGTTAAATTTTAAAATTGTTTCATTGTTTAAAGTTTTCATTGAGTTAAGCCAAATTAATTGACCTAATTTACCAGTTTCAAGATTTTTATAGATTATGACAATATCTAATTTTCTATCGTTATTTATATCTATCAATGTTGGTTGAAGTATTTCTTGATTGCTCCTGATTTGAGTTTTAAAATCGTTTTGAATTGAATCAATTTTTTTAAATTCATTGTTTTTGGAATTGATGTATAGTTTGATCGAATTGTTAATATCTTCAGTTATGTTTGTATAAATTAAATCTAAGAAACCATCATTGTTCAAATCTCCCCATGAACATCCAGAAGAAATAGAATCATCTTTTTGAATATTTGTTTCGATTTTGGAGAATGTTCCATTTCCATTGTTTTTGAATAGAGTATTAGTACCTTTGTTGGTTATAAAAATGTCTTCATTTCCGTCATTATTATAATCTGCTGCACACCCGCCCATTCCTAAATTATTGTTGTCAGAAACATTTGCTGATTCTGTGACGTCTGAGAAAGATTTGTCACCGTTGTTGTGGAATAATTTATTTGATCCCTTGCTATTAACAACATAAATGTCTTCGAAACTATCGTTATTAAAATCAAGTATGATAATGCCTGAGCTACTGTAGTTTGTCAGATTTAAATTAGGATTAAAGATTACCCCTGAAGTTTCTGTAACGTCAGAGTATGTATTTATTTGAGATTGATTATTTTGTATTTTTAATGGTTGTGAATCTTCCCATAAAAACGAACCAACTCCAAGTACGATTAGTCCTCCTAAAAATCCAATGGCCCAAGTAGAAATTGCAAATGATGCAATTGCTTTTTTTGGGAGTATACTAGATAGTCCCCAAAATGTAACAGGTCCCGCAGCTGCAGCAGTAAAAAGTAATGTGGCTGCTGGAGCTGTACCCATTCCTAATAGTAATAAAAGTGCAACTAGAGGGATTTCGAATAATAGAGGTACATTTATTAATATTCCGAAAGTTGCTGCGATCGATAATCCTAGTAAATTATTTCCTAAATATGTGTTGACAATACCAGGGTTAAGCCATTGGATTGCAAGGCCACTTGCAAATCCTGCAACTATCATAATTGGACCCATTCTAGTTAAGTATCCCAATGTGATTTTTGACCATTCTCTAATAGTCTCAATGAAAATTGTTTTCCAAGGTAATGGCAATTCTATGACTGTATTTTCTGGGACAATATTAATTAACTCATTCTCTTTTGGTTCTTTTTTGACAGTTAAAGCAACCAAAGGAGGTATTATTAATGCTCCAAGTATTGCTAATACTACTCTACTTAGCCCAAGCAGTGGATTAAATACAAAAAATACCATTGATAGTGCGGGAATGTTCATCGTTGCGGATCCTTGAACCATTCCAAGGGCTCCTTCAATGCCAACCCTTCTATGAAACGCTGATGAAACAGGTACAATACATGCTGAACACAGATTCATTACGGGTCCTGCAGCCGCACCTTTTAAAGTTCTTGAAAACCAGCTACCTGATTCGAATCCCCGAGTTGAGTTTCGGGGAAAAATAAAAGATTCAGAAAGGCCTGCTATTACAAAAGCGAAGGTCATGCCCACTGTCACTAGTCTTAAATATGTTGTTGAAAATGTTACCCATTTAGAAACGAAAGAAGTTCCCTCTTCTCTTTCTATACAAAAACCTTGAAAACACTGTTGTCCTGGTGATGTGACTGCTGTTAAATCTTCACCAACAATATCTAATTTTGGGAGTCTGTTAAATGAAAAAAACAATGCCAAAATAATTAGGAACAAAACAATACCAAGGACTCTTTTTCTTCCGTCATCTGTATTAGTTTTTAATTTTTCTTTGAAATAATTTTGCATTAATAATAATTTTTATTTTTTTATCAAATTAATAATCCACGATCTTATTTTACTGGCGAAATCACTTTCGTTATTTTTTGGAGGTATAACTATCCAAAGAATTAACATTAACCCAAAAACTGTACTGGGTAAAACTACCTCTAACCACCATTCAGGCATGTAAATTTACCTTTCGTTTTTTAATGAATTGATTTAGAAATTGGTCAATATTTGTTTTTATCAATTAAACGACAAATTACTTTGTCCCACAAAATCTGGATCAGATTGAAGTGATTCTTCTATTCTGAGGAGTCGGTTATATTTTGCTGTACGTTCTCCTCTTGCTGGGGCACCTGATTTGATCAACTTTGAATTTGTTCCTATTGCAAGATCAGCAATAAAAGTGTCTTCAGTTTCTCCTGATCTGTGACTAATTATTGTGGTTAAGTTTGAATTGTGAGCTACTTTGATAGCTTCGAATGTTTCTTTCAGTGTTCCAATTTGATTTGGTTTTATCAGAACGGCATTACTTGTTTTTTGTGAAATTCCATGCTCTATAGTTTTAGGATTTGTTGCATACAAATCATCACCCACTAGAAGTATTTTTTTTCCTAATTTTTTTGTCATAATTTTCCAACCTTCCCAATCATCTTCTGCGAGCCCATCTTCAATACTTACTATTGGATATTTGTTTATCCATTTGTCAAATTGTTCGATCATCTCTAAATTTGAAAGGATAAGATTTTCTTTTTCAAGGAAGTAATTTTTGTCCTTATTAATGAATTCAGATGCCGCAGCATCTATACCAATTACGCAATCTTTTCCTGGAATATAACCAGATTTTTCTATAGATTCACATATCAGATCAATAGCATCGGAATTTTTTGTGATATTAGGTGCGAATCCACCTTCATCACCGACGGTAGTTTGGAATCCCTTTTTCAAGATAATTGATTTGATTTTTTGATAGATTTCAGAACCAATACGTATAGATTGTTTAAATCCTTGTGAGTTAATAGGTATTAACATGAATTCTTGAAAATCAGTTGAGTTGAATGCATGTCTTCCACCATTAAGAATGTTAAACATTGGAATTGGTATTGTAAGTTGATTTAATTGCATTAGTTTAGAGATATATTTATACAGAGGGATTGAATAATTTTGAGCTCCTGCTTGAGCAACTGCCATTGAGATACAAATCATTGTATTACCTCCCAAGTTGGTTTTGTTTGCAGTAGCATCAATTTCCAGTAGTTTTTCATCTATCTCAATTTGATTTGAAACGGACATTCCTTGTATTTGAGGTACAACTTCTGATCTGATTTTTTCAATAACTTTTAACAACCCAAGTCCATTATATCTTCCTAGGTCGTTGTCTCTGAGTTCAAAAGCTTCTCTAGAGCCTTTGCTAGCACCAGATGGTACGGCTGCTCTTCCAAGCAAGCCATTAGATAAAATGACATCAACCTCCAATGTTGGATTTCCTCTAGAATCTAATATTTCCCTTGTTTTTATTTCTGAAATGTGACTCAAATTTTATTCCTAAGTTAATTGAATTAGTTATATTATCAATTATTGTAGAATGAGCAAGGGTCTTTTTAACAGTATTATTAGGTTCAGTAAGTTTGGGATTTTTAGCTTGATAATAGACTAAAAGGTTAAAGTAAATTATATATTTGAAGAAATTAAATCACCCATATCTGATGTAGATATAATGTCTTTTTGGTTTGTTGCTATATCAGATGTTCTAAATCCTTGGGAGAGGATATTATTGACAGATTTTTCGATAGATTGTGATTCATGATATAGCCCGAAGGATAAATTAAGCATCATAGCTAAGCTTAATATCGAGCCTATTGGATTAGCTTTGTTTTGACCAGCTATGTCAGGAGCACTTCCATGGATAGGTTCATATAAAAAAGGTAATTGTGATTTGTTGGATTTAGAAGTTTTGTTTGTTTTGAGACCAGAGATACTTGCGGATGGCAACATTCCTAACGAACTAGATATTATTGCTGCTTCATCTGAAATTATATCCCCGAAAGTATTTTCAGATACAATCACATCAAAAGATTTTGGTTGGGAAATTAATTTCATAGCCATGTTATCTACAAGTATATGTTCAAGTTCAACATCAGGGTAATTTCTTCCAACGTTAATAGCTATTTCTCTCCATAATCTTGAAGATTCTAGTACATTAAATTTATCTACAGAAGTTAGTTTTTTTTGTCTTTGTTGAGCTAATTTGAAACCAACATCCAAAATTCTTTCGATTTCTTTTTCTGTATATTTGAGAGTATCAATTCCTCTTTTTCCTCTAGCAGTATTCCATCGTTTTTTTGGCTTTGCAAAATATAGACCACCTGTAAGCTCTCGAACAATCATTATGTCTACACCCCTGATGTATTTTGGTTTAATAGGACTTGAATTAATTAATGAAGGAAAAACTTTTACAGGTCTTAAGTTTGCAAATGCTTTTAGTTTTTTTCGAATTGCTAGAATTCCTCCTTCAGGTCTAATATTAAAATTTTTGTTGTCCCATTTTGGTCCACCTACAGCACCAAAAAGTATTGCATCTGATTTTTCACATAAAATTTCTGTTTCTTTAGGTAAAGGGTTTCCTGATTTGTCTATAGCGATGCCTCCAATTAGACCAAATTCAATATCAAAAACATGGTTGAATTTTTTACTAACAGCTTCGAGACATTTAATAGATTCTGAAGTTACTTCAGGGCCAACTCCATCACCTTGTAGGATAGCAATTTTATACTTCATTATTGAAATTTCCTTACGGGCAATATTGGTGGGGAAGGGGGGACTCGAACCCCCACGCCATAATGACACATGATCCTAAATCATGCTCGTCTACCAATTCCGACACTTCCCCCATAATTAATATCAATTGTGATATTATACCTTAAGCTAAGGGCTTTGATTGATAAAATTAATCAGAGATTACTTCTTTCAACTAATTATTATGGAGGTATTTGATATTAATACAAACCTATTGCTAAAAGACGTTTTATCTTATAGATGTATTGGGCCATTTCGAGGAGGTAGAGTCGTGGCAGTGGCTGGGGATCCAATGGATTCAAATGTATTTTATTTTGGAGCATGTGCTGGTGGTGTATGGAAAACATATGATGGAGGTCTTTTTTGGGAAAATATTTCAGATAATTTTTTTAATTCAGCTTCTGTTGGTGCTTTAGCAATTTCAGATTCAAATCCTAATGTGATTTATGTAGGTACTGGTGAAGCCTGCATTAGGAGTAATGTTACTCCTGGAGATGGGGTTTATAAATCAACAGATGCTGGATTGACTTGGAATCATATTGGGTTAACTCAAACTCGTCATATTTCAAGAATACGTATTCATCCTACAAATCCTGATTTAGTTTATGTAGCAGCTCTTGGGGATGCTTTTGGTCCTAATGAAGATAGAGGTATATTTAGATCTTCTGACGGAGGTAATAATTGGGAAAAAGTTTTATATGAGTTCCCTGATAGCGGAGCATCAGATCTTTCAATGGATTTAAATGACCCAAATATTTTATTTGCTTGCTTATGGGAAGGTAGACGTAGCTTTTGGGAAATTCAAAGTGGCGGAAAACATAGTGGATTGTATAAATCTACTGATGGTGGTGATACATGGTTAGAAATCTCTGATAATTCGGGTTTGCCTGAAGGTGTGAAAGGAAGAATGGGTGTCGCAACTTCTCCTGCAAAATTAGGTAGAGTTTGGGCTCTAATAGAGTCCGAATTTGGTGGATTATTTCGATCTGATGATTATGGAGAGAGCTGGGAGAAGATTAACCAAGATAAAGGTGTTAGAGACAGGCCCTGGTACTATACCCATGTTTTTGCTGATCCGAGTAATTCAGAGATAGTTTGGGTTTTAGCAAATAAAGTTTGGAAATCTACTGATGGTGGAAAAAATTTTATAGAAGTAGTTACCCCACATGTAGATAACCATGATATTTGGATAGATCCCAATAATTCTGACAGGATAATTGAAGGTAACGATGGAGGGGCTTGTATTTCGTATAATGGAGGAAATTCTTGGTCTTCAATATATAATCAACCAACATCTCAGATTTATTTTCTTGATACGGACAATCAGTTTCCTTACAGGGTTTATGGTACTCAACAGGATAATAGCGCAGTAAGTGTTCCAAGTATGTCTATGAAAGGTTCAATTCGCTGGGATGATTGCTTCACTGTTGGTTTATCTGAGAGTGGCAAAATTGCTGTTAATCCAAATGATCCTAATATTGTTTATTCTGCTTACCCTGGAGGAAGTTTACAGAGATATGATCATAAAACAGATCAAGTTAGACTAATTTCTGTTTGGCCAGAATACGAACAAAATACTCCGCCAGAAAAATTTAAATATAGGTTTGCCTGGGAATTTCCAATAATTATATCTAGACATGATTCAGACACAATTTATGTTTCTTCAAATTTTGTTTTTAAATCAACAAATGAAGGAGAAAGTTGGGAAGTAATTAGCCCCGATTTGACTAGAAATGATGTTGCCAAGCAACAATTATCAGGACCTATAACATCAGAAGGTGTTTGGGCGGAAGTTTATTGCACAGTTTACGCGTTGACCGAATCAAAATTTGATTCGAAGGTGCTTTGGGCTGGCTCTGATGATGGGATAATTCAAATCACATTTGATGGAGGGAGCTCTTGGAAAAATATTACTCCTAAAGATTTGCCTGAATATTCTATGGTTTCGTGTATTGAAACTTCTTTACATGAACCAGGAACTGCATATGTTACTGCATCTAGATATAAACTTGCAGATAATATTTCAATTTTATATAAAACGGATGATTATGGGGAAACTTGGAAAAAATTGTGTCAAGGGGTTCCTGATGATGAAGTAACTAGGGTTATCAGGGAAGATCCTGAGGATTCAAAAATATTATATTTAGGTACTGAAAAAGGAGTGTATGTTTCTTTTAACCGAGGAGATCTGTTTGAGCCCTTAAGGTTAAATTTACCCGTTGTACCCATATATGATATTCAAATCAAAAATGATGAATTGATTTTAGCAACACATGGTAGGTCATTTTGGATTTTAGATGGGATTAATTTGTTAAGAGAATTAAGGAGTGGTATTGATACAGAGAAACCATTTTTATTTAAACCATCTGATAAAGTTAGGGTAATAGATCAGCTAGCTGGAGGTTTGTCTGATCTTACAGAAGAAAATATAGGTAAAAGATATTCCTCTAAAATTTTTGGAGAACCTGCTACATATATAGAAAAAAAATCTAATTTGGGAGAAATCACCCAAGTTTACTTAGATGCTGGTCAAAACCCAGAGGAAGGTTTATCTATAATTTATTATCTTCCTGAAAATTTTAATTCACAATTTTCCATATCTATAATTGATTCTTCTGATAAAGTTGTTCGGGTTTTTAACCAAGAAAATACAAAAATCTTAGATGGAAAATATGGATTGAATAGATTAATCTGGGATTTAAGAGATGAAGAAATTCCTGAATTGCCAGATGTTTCAGGTGGGCAAAGCCCTTTTATTGCTAAGAAAACTTCAGTTTTATCTCTTCCAGGTAAGTATACTATTCGTTTAATCATTGGTAGCAAATCTATTTCTGAGCAAAATTTTGATTTTGTCAAAGATCCTAGATCAGAGGCTTCTTTAGATGATTTAGTTTTACAGTATGATCTTCAAAAAGACATACAAAAAAAATCTTTAGAAATTTTTAATAAAGTAAAATATTTTAGAAAAATCCGTGATGAAGTTAAACAAGTTGTTACTAGATCTAAAGGATTAGATGAAGAAAATAATTTGCAAAAATCTGTGGATTTGATGTTGTCAAAATTGTCAGAAATTGAGAATGAAATAGTTCCTTTTAAATCTTATGACAAAATTCCTCCTGTAGGTATTCCAGTTGGGATATATGGAAAATATAAAGAGCTTAAGGGTGGAGTTGCTGGAGGAGATTATAGACCAACCAAGCAAGCATATGAATTATTTGAGGACTTAAATTTAAGATTAGAAAGAAAATTTTTCGAGATTGATCAGATTATTAAAAATGATCAATTTGGGGTATTTCAATTAGTTAAAGAATTAGATATTCCTGATTTTTCTTTGTGAAAATTAGGAATCTATTTTTTAATAGCTACAATTTCTAGCCAATTCCGAGGTACTGTCTCTATAGCTAAATCTTTAAATGTTTCTCTGACGGCAGTTTGTAATGCCATGCTAGCTTCTTTTAGTGGAACCCCAGGCATTGCTCCTTCGATGAAGTCTTTGAATTCACTTATATCAAGCCATCCACTTATTGGTACCATAACACGTGCTACATTTTGTTTTTGAAGTATGAATCCTTTTCGTTCTAGAATTTCTTGGTATTCTTCAGGAGTTAAATGGATTCTGGATTCTACCTTATTTTCTTTTTTAGGAAACATGCCGTAATTTCTTTTAAGGATTTTAGCGGCTTTAAACATCCATTTTTTATAAAAAAGTAAACTATCTTGGGGATGAGAGCCTTCGTAGAATGATGTGTTAAAGGCTAATTTTCCACCTGGTTTTAAAGTTTTAGAGATATTATCAATTAGAGTATCTTTGTCATTAATATAATGAATTGCATTACAGAAGAATACAGCATCAACATTTTCTTTAACAGAGTCAGAAACATTTTCAACTTGGCTTTGAATAAAATTTATAGCCGAAGTTTTGATTGAATTTAAATCTTCTTTCGCAATTTTGAGAGCAGAAGCAGAATGATCAATAGCAAAAATGATTGATTTTTTTGCACCAGTCATTTTTTGTGCAATGATCTTCGTAACTCCACCAGTAGCACATGCTAAGTCTATTACTTTTGTTCCATTTGTTAAATCTGCAAGATCAACCAAATTTTCATTTTGCTTTTTGTAAAAATCATTATTTGCAAATTTTGAGAAACTAAAATCTTCTGACATTTTTGTTAGATCCTTTAAACTTTATGATTCCAGTTTATATTATTTATATTAATAAATCATTTATTAAACTTCTCATTTTCTCTTTTTCGTTATTACTTAAAGTTTCAAATGGGTTAGTCATTTTATCAGATTCTATGATTCTTAAATGTTTTAAGCCAGCTTTAATACACGCAATGCCATTAACTGATTCATTTTTACCAAAATTCATAATTGTGGTTGCTTTAACAATTTCATCTTGATATTTTTTTACGGGAGCATATTCTTGAGATAATCCATTTTCCCAAGCTTTTACAAAACTTTTTGGAATTAAATTGCCTAAACCTGGAATAACTCCGTCAACTAGAATTCCCTCAGTCAGGGATGTCATAAATGTACTTCCTATAAATAAGTTCATTTTTACATTATTTCTTTTAACAGATATTGATAAATTTGCAATATTTTCAAGACTTCCGCTACTGTCTTTTATTCCAATTATAGTTTGTTCCTTAGCTAGCCTGAGGGTAGTGCCAGGAAGGATTTCGTTTTTGACTGTAGATGGTATGTTGTATACCCAAAGTTGGGTATTTAATTTGTCTGATATATATTGATAATGATTAAAAATTTCACTCTGATTATTTAAATAGTAGAAAGGAGGGGTACACGCTATACCTGCGGGATTTAGACCAACTATTTTTTTTCCAAAATCAATTGATTCTTGAGTGCCAGAGCATGCAATATTTGCAATTACTGGAATTTTGTTATTTGAATATTCAATTACTTTTTCAATTGATTGTAATCTTTGTTCTTGTGTGAGATTTGCAAATTCCCCAGTAGTTCCTGAAGCCCAAATACCATGCACACCGGCTTGAATAAAGTAATCAACAAGTTTCTTTAGTGATTTGGTATCTAAATCTCCAGATGGTGACAATGGAGTAATTATAGGTACTATTATTCCCTTAATTTTTGAGGATGACATGATAATATTTTCTTTCTTTAGATTTCTATTTGTAACCGCCACCTACAGCAGGGATAAAGTGTACTTCGCTATTTGGTTCAACTTTTTCCAATATACCAAGAGGTGAGATTTCTCCGTCGACAGCTACAGAAATATTTGGTTTGATCTTGTGGTTTTCAACTAGCCTGTCTTTGACACCTGGAAACAATTCATCCAAAGAAATGACAATTTCTCTGACATTAGATCCAGTAACTTCGACTCTTTGTTTCCCTGAAGTCATATCAATCATTAAGCTGGGAATAAAAACTGTTGCCATATTTTTTGCTTTTGGTATTATTTTTTTATAGATTCCAGTAACAAATTGGGTTTGATAGGTAGTTGATTCACACGCACTCCAGTAATTCTATAAATTGCGTTAGCTATTGCTGCTGGAGGCGAAGTGATTGAAGCTTCTCCAACTCCTCTAACTCCAAAAGGATGAGCAGGATTTGGAACTTCAATAATTTCTGTATCAATCATCGGTAGGTCTAATGCCAGTGGCATTCTATAGTCTAAGAAGGTTGGATTAGCCATTTCATAAGAATCTTCATTGTAAAAATATTCTTCGTTTAATGCCCATCCAATACCTTGGACAGTACCACCTTGCATTTGACCTTCAACATAACTTGGATGAATTGCTCTACCAACATCTTGAAAAATGGTACATTTAACAACATCAATTTTACCTGTTTCTGGATCAACTTTTACATCGATAATATGTCCTGAAATTGATGGTGCTGCACCTGATGGATTAATAGCTCCATTTGAAATAATAGGACCGCCAGTATCGTTTAGATCTTTTGCTAAATCTTTAAGTGTAATACTTAGAGATTTATCTTTTGTACTAAATAGTATTCCATTTTCCATAGAAACTGTGTCTGAAGGGACTCCCCATATTGAGGAAGCTCTTTCAATTAATGATTGCTTCAAATTTGTAGCAGCAATGTGGCCGGCAACACCAGCTTTATATGTGACACTACTTCCTCCAGTTCCAGATGTAAATCCAATTTTATCTGTATCTACGACGGAAGGCTTGATATCTTCAGCTTGAACCCCTAATACCTCGGCAACCATCATAGAAATAGAAGCCCTTGAACCTCCAATATCGGTAGATCCTTCAATAAGATTTATTCTACCATCAGGATGGACACTTAGGTTAATAGAAGAAGGTCCAGCGCCATTCATCCAAAATCCAATAGCAATACCTCTGTTTATGTTGGCAGATTCAGGTAAAGGTTCATTATAATGAGGATGGTTTTTCATAGCATTAAGTACTTCAATAACACCTATACTTGGGTGTTTAGGACCATCAGCTCTTCGTACTCCTTCTTTGGATGCATTTAGCAGTCTGAATTCAATTGGGTCCATTTCAAGTTTTTCAGCTATTTCATCTATAACAGTTTCTGTGCCAACGTTAGAATTTGTTGCTCCGGGGGCACGATAAGCTGCGGTTGCTGGTTTATTAACCAGAACATCGTAACCATTAATTAATACATTTTCTATATCATAGGTTGCGAATGCGCATAGGGCTCCAGCTGAAACTACTCCTCCAGGGAAAGCTCCATCTTCATAAGCTAGTGTTGCTTCTGCAGCTAATATTTTACCTTCTTTAGTAGCACCAATTTTAACTTTTACATTAGAACCTGGTGTAGGACCAGTTGATTCGAATTCTTCTTTTCTTGTGTGTACAATTTTAACAGGACGTCCTGTCTTTTTAGATAATAGGGCAGCAATAGGACATGCATAAGGATCAAATTTAGCTCCAAATCCACCACCAATTTCCATTGGCGTGGTTTTGACATCTGAAGGATTTAGATCTAAAATTTCTGCAGTTCTACCCCTGATGTCAAATGCACTTTGGGTACTAACCCAAATATTAATTTTTTTATCTTGATTCCAATCTACAGTTGCATTATGGGGTTCAATATAGCCTTGATGAACTGTTGCAGTATCAAATGTTCTTTCTACAATGATATCAGATTTCTTGAATCCTTCTTCTATATTACCTAATTCATGTTTTACATGATTAGAAATATTATTTTTTTTAGTTTCGTCAATTAAAGGGGCAGAAGAATCTAAACCTTCTGGAGCAGTTAAAACAGCTGGAAGAATTTCATAATCAACTTTGATTAATTTCAATGCTTCTTCAGCAATATGATGATTTATTGCAGCAACTCCGGCAATTGGATGGCCCTTGTACAATACTTTATCTTTGGCCATAATTGCATCTTTTTCTTTAGTCCAATTTTTTTGTGATAAATCTTTTGAAGTAACTACAGCTTTGACACCTTCTAAATTTTCAACAGCAGATGTGTCAATGTTTATGATTTTGGCATGTGCATGAGGGCTTCTAAGGATTTTTCCAAAAAGTAAACCAGACATGGAAAAATCGGCACCATACAAAGCCTTTCCTGTGACTTTATCATATCCATCATGACGTATAGGCCTTGTGCCTATTACTTTATATCCGTTATTAGATCTTGAACCGTTAGTCATTAATCAATCTCCAGAGATTCTCAAAATAATGTTTTATTTTTTTGTTATTCCCCATTAATTTTTTTCAGAACAGCTTGTGGATTCATTGGTAGAACTTCCATTCGAATATTTGCAGCTTGGTAAATTGCATTAGCTATAGCTGCTGGCGGAGCTACAATATTAACTTCTCCAACACCTCGAACGCCAAATGGATGTCCAGGATTAGGTACTTCAACAATTTCTGTGTCGATCATAGGAAGATCTAGTGATGTTGGCATCCTATAATCTAGTAATGAGTTATTTGACATTCCGGATTGATTATCCATGTAATATTCTTCGTTAAGAGCCCAGCCAATACCTTGAACCGTGCCACCTTGCATTTGTCCTTCAACATAACTTGGGTGAATTGCTTTACCTACATCTTGAATGCAAGTGACTTTTATAATTTGTGTTTTACCAGTTTCTTTATCAATTTCAACATCAACAATTAAACCAGCAAAAGATTGCCCAACACCTTTTGGATCAACAGTACCTTTACCCATTATAGGTCCACCAGAACTGTTCATTTCCAAGGCTAATTCTTTAAATGACATGGATAGATTTTTTGATCCGTTTGTACTTACAACTCCATCATTCATTGAAACCAAATTAGAATCAATATCCCATATAAGAGCTGCGCGTTCAACCATTTGATTTTTTAAATCCTTAGCAGCTTCAATTGCTGCCCAGCCTGTAGCAAAAGTAGTTCTGCTTCCTCCAGTTCCAAATGTGTAACCAATAGAATCAGTATCTACAACTGATGGATGAATCTCTTCAGCTTTTATTCCAAGAACCTCAGCAGCCTGCATAGATATAGAAGTTCTTGAGCCTCCTATATCAGGAGAACCTTCAGTGAGGTTAACTGTACCATCTTGATTCAATGCTAAATTAACTGAAGATTGAAGGCCTGCATTCATCCAGAATCCTACTGCAACTCCTCTACCACGAACGCTACCCTTTTTAGGTTCACCTAAATCAGAAGTGTTATGAGGATGTTTTTCCATTGTTTTTAGAACTTCAATTAATCCTATGTTATGAAATTGAGTACCATCGGTCCTACGAGTACCTTCTTGTGAAGCATTCATCAATCTAAATTTAATAGGGTCAATGTCTAGTTTTACAGCTAATTCGTCAATAATAGTTTCGCTTGCAAATTCTGCATTTGTGGCACCTGGCGCTCTATATGCAGCTGTTTTGGTTTTGTTAACAATTACATCATAACCATCAACAGATTGATTAGGAATATTATATGGAGCAAAGACACATTCTGCAGCTGCGCTAACAGGAGATCCTGGGAAAGCTCCAGCTTCATATTTTAATATTGCTTCAGCAGCAATGATTTTTCCGTCATTTTTTGCTCCAATTTTCACCGTAATATTAGATCCAGGAGTTGGTCCAGTTGCCTCAAGTTCTTCAGAACGTGTCATAACCATTTTAATTGGACGTCCAGATTTTTTAGAAAGAATAGCTGCAACTGGTTCTAAATAAGGTTCAAATTTACCTCCAAATCCACCTCCGATTTCAAGGGGAGTGAGTTTAACATCGCTTAAAGAAACACCTAAAACTTCAGCTGTGGCGTCTCTGACATTGAAAGGTCCTTGTGTAGTGTTCCAGACGTGAATTCTTCCATCATCTCTCCAGTGAACAACACAATTGTGAGGTTCAATATATCCTTGGTGTACGGTAGATGTATTGAATTCTCTTTCTATAACGATGTCAGATTCTTTAAATCCTTTAGAGATGTCACCAATTTTATGTTGAAAATGCTCTGCTATATTGGTTTGGGAATCAAGTTTTTCTCCCAACTCAGTTGTTCTTAAATCTTCTTGAATAATCGGAGCATTTGATTTCATTGCATCTGGGGCAGTAATCACAGAATCGAGGACTTCATAAGAAATTTCTATTGCTTTACAAGCTTCTTCAGCTATATGTACGTTTGTTGCTGCAACAGCTGCAACAGGGTGTCCTTTAAATAGGGCTTTTTCGGTAGCCATTACTCCTTCGCGGAGGTATTTTAGGTCAGTTGATAGTTCGCCTAATGTAACTTTTCTGTCTCCTTCGTCAGTATTTTTTGTTTCAGATATATCTTTTCCTGTCATAATTGATAGTACGCCATCTATTTTTTCGGCTTTTGATGTATCAATTTTCTTAATCCTTGCATGTGCATGCGGGCTTCTTAATATTTTTCCATATAAAACCCTAGGGATAGTAAAATCAGCACCGTATTGAGCTCTGCCAGTAACCTTGTCAGTTCCATCATGTCTGATAGGGCGTGTACCTATTACCTTAAATTTATTATTAGTTGTAGACATCAGCTCACTCTCATTTTTTCAGCAGCATCTAAAACTGCTCTAACAATTTTGTCATACCCTGTGCATCTACATAAATTTCCAGCTAGCCAAAAACGTACATCTTTTTCAGTTGGATTAGGGTTTTTTTCCAAAAGGGCTTTACTTGCTACTATGAAGCCAGGGGTACAAATCCCACACTGCAGGGCTGCGTTTTCAAGGAAAGCTTTTTGTATTGGATGGAGTTCGTCTTTATAAGCTACTCCTTCTATGGTGTTAACATCTTTACCGTTTACTTCTACACCAAAAACTAAGCAGGAATCTACAATTCTACCATCTAAGTTAATTGTACATGCCCCACAATTACCATCATTACATCCTTCTTTTGATCCAGTCAGGCCAACTATATCTCGCAAACATTCTAGAAGGCTTTGCCTTGGCTCGCATAAAAATTCAACTTCTTCACCGTTTATTGTTGTTTTAACGTGAACTTTTGTAGACATTGGTTTAATTACCTCCTGCTCTTTCTTTTGCGATTTTCAATGTTCTTCTAGTTAGAACATCACATAGATGTTTTCTGAATTCGATAGTGCCTCTCATGTCAGTAATTGGAGTTGCAGCATTTTTTGAAGCTTCTCCAGCAATTTTAAGAGTTTCTTCGTCTTCAATTGATTTGCCGATAATTTTTTCAGCATCTGTAACTAGAATTGGTGTGGGACCTACTGAAGCTAAAGCAATTTTAACTGATTTAACGATGTCTCCATCTAGAGAAATAGATGTGCCAACTCCTACAACAGCTATATCCATTTCGTTTCTAGGAATAAACCTTAGGTAAGAGTTTCCAGATTGTTTGCCTGGCGCTGGTATATGAATAGATACTAAAATTTCTCCATTTTCAAGTACGGTTTTACCAGGCCCAGTACAAAAATCCTCTGCTTTTATATTTCTTGATCCATTTGGCCCGTCGATTTTACAGGTTGAATTAAGAGATATAAGCGTTGGAATTGTATCTCCACTAGGTGCTGAATTACAAATATTTCCACCTACCGAAGCTCGACCTTGAATTTGTATTCCACCAACTAAAGAAGTTGAATCTTGTAATGCAGGGAACAAATTCGTAATTGATGTATCGTTGTAAATTTTATACATTGGAACAGCAGATCCTAAAGTCAATCCTTTAGAATTTAGGGTAACCTCATTCAGTTCAGGAATGTTTTTGATATCTACTACAAGATCAGGGTTGCCAATCCTTTCAGGGGCTGCTCTGAGCTGTACTATTAAATCAGTACCTCCAGCCATGGCTCTAGAAACAGTGTTTTTGCTAGAAAGCAGAGAAACAGCTTCTTTAATTGAATTCGGGCTTGCGTAATCTATCCATTTCAATGGCCCACTCCTTTAATTCCTAGTAATTAATATCACTTGTAGCGATGTTCGTTATTTTATAAAAACAAATGCATTCGGTTACAAAGACATTTTATTGATTTAGTTAACGTTCAAAGTATATATTAAAATATAAATTTTTCAATATACAAATCATTGTTTCAATAGTTTTTATGTTTTATTAGTTTGTGTGTGTTGTTTAAGGTTTGTATTTGACTGAATTTTTAGAGGTATGTATTTTATAGAGTTACAGGGTTTTAGTTTATGAAAATTAGTAGAAGAGAATTATTGTTAATTAAGCAACATGCAGAATTTGAAACTCCAAATGAGTGTTGTGGAATTTTGGGTGGTAAAAATAATCAGGTAAAAAATGTTTATCAAATTGATAATGTAGTGGCAAGTCCTACTAGATATTTAATGGACCCTGAGCAACAACTTAAAGCTACTTTAGATTTGGAAAACAGAGGTTTAGAAATTATAGGTTTTTATCATTCACATACCAATTCAGAAGCTTATCCTTCTAGTACTGATGTTAGGATGGCTGTTCAAAGTGGTTGGTTAGATATTTTATATATATTAATTTCAGTGAAAGATTCAGAAGTTAAAGCTTATAAAATTGAATCAAATGGAGAGATAATCGAGCAAGATGTGATAATCTGTGATGATTAAATCTCAATAGTTTTAGGAGAAATATATGGCTTTTAATAATTCTATATTCCCAATCGCTTCCGAAGTAAATTCATCTGATCATTTAGTGATTGGAGGATGTGATGTAATTAATTTGGTAGAAGAGTTTGGATCACCGCTTTACATATATGATGAAGTTACTTTAAGAAGTATGTGTAGAGAATTTGTTACAGAATTTTCTGATTTATATTCAGATTCCGGAGTGTTATATGCTGCTAAAGCTTTTCTCAACCCAGCAATTGCTAATATTGTAAATGAAGAAGGCTTGGGGATGGATGTTGTTTCTGGAGGCGAGTTGGCTGTTGCGATAAATTCAGGTTTTCCTGCTGGATCAATATATTTTCATGGAAATAACAAAACTAGAGAAGAACTTGAATATGCTATTGAAGTGGGGGTGTCTAGAATAGTAATAGATAGCTTTCATGAGATTAGCCTGTTAGAAGATTTATTAGTTTCAGAAAAATATCCTCAAGATGTCATGATAAGGATATCTCCAAATGTTGATCCGCATACACATATCGCAACAACTACTGGTATTTTAGATAGTAAATTTGGATTCGCTATTGAGACCGGAGATGCTGCTAAAGCTATAAGGCATTTGTTAAAATCTGAAAAATTAGATTTGGTAGGAATTCATTTTCATCTTGGTTCTCCAATTTTTGAATTGGAACCATATGAATCTGGAGTAGAAACAATTTTAAGATTTTTACAACCTTTCATTAAGGAGGGATTGGATCTTAGAGAATTTAGCCCAGGGGGAGGTTTTGCTATTGGTTATTTAAGTAACAAATTACCACCTTCAGTTAAGTCTTATGCTCAAGTAATTACAGAATCAACGAAGAAATATTTATCTGAATTAGGTTTCGGTTCTCCTAGATTAATAGTTGAGCCTGGCAGGTCAATTGTAGGTAGGGCTGGTGTTGCAATTTATACAGTTGGGGCGATTAAAGATATTCCGGGTGTTCGAAAATATGTATCGTTAGATGGAGGTATGGGAGATAATATTAGACCTGCTTTATATGACGCACAATATGAGGCTGTGATAGCCAATAAAACTTCTTTAGACAACGAGGAAATTGTTACTCTTGCAGGTAAATATTGTGAGTCTGGAGATATTTTGATTAGAGATATAAAATTGCCTAAATTGGATTCTGGAGATATTGTTGCTATTCCTGCTTCAGGTGCATATGCACCTTCTATGGCTAGTAATTATAACTTGAATCCTCGTCCTCCAATTGCTTTGGTGAATGAAGGTTCATCTAGGCTTATTCGTGAAAGAGAAACATATCAAGATATGATGAAAACAGACATAACATAAAGTAGATATTGTTTGAGTTGGGAATTTTAAATATGTGGAATACTGTTACTCATGATTCTATAGTTGAAAATATTGGTAATAGCTTTCAAATTGGTAATACCGGGCATTCTTATTTAATAAGTGGTGAAATCAGTGTTGGTAAAACCACTTTAGCTTTTGATATGGCTAGAATGTTTAATTGCGAATCTAATGATAAGCCGTGTAGTAGTTGTACGCAATGTGTAAGGATAGACAGGAATGTTCATTCTGACGTTAGGTATCTTGTTCCAAATTCTAGTACAGATTTTATTGGAATTAACCATGTTAAAGAATTAAAGTCTGAAGTTTATTTAAAGCCTTATGAGGGTAAAAATCGTATTATAATTATTGATCAAATTCATAGATTAACCAAGGAAGCTTCAAATTCGTTATTAAAAATTTTAGAAGAGCCACCAGAAAATGTGATTTTTATTTTGTTAACAAATAAATTTAAATCTGTTTTGCCAACAATTGTATCTAGATGTAGAATATTTCAATTAAAGCCTACTAGCAGGGATGTGATTTCACTCCATGTTACAAATAATTTTTCTATAAATAATGAGATGGTTAAGGAGATTTCAGCTATTTCCGAAGGAAGACTTGGATGGGCTATCAAAGCTTCAAACGATTTTCAAATTGTGGAGAATTTGAAAAAGGAAATCATAGAGATTAATGATATCTTTAATTCTGGAATTGATGAAAAGTTTAAGTATATTGATAATTTAGCCTCTGAATTTAGTAGTGATAGGAATTCATTGCCGATGAAATTGCAATTATGGATAGATTTTTTGAGGGATTTGATTTTTTATAAATCTGGATTTAAAGAAAGATTGAAATTTTCAATTATGCAAAAAAATTATCAAATAATTGATTCGCAAATTTCTTATTCAGAAATAGTCAAATTAATAGTGAATTTAGATTCAATTATTCAGTATTTTGACAACAACATAAATCCAAAATTATTACTGGAAAGATTTGTTTTAGATTTACCTGAAATTAGAAAAAGCTTTAATGGAATTTAGAGATTTACAAATCACTCAACTGAATAAAATTTTTTGAATCTACAGGTGTGTTAATTTCTTTTATTGTTTCGTGAAAGTAGTTTAATAAATCACTTGCAATCATTGTTTGCTTTGTTAGCTTTTGTGAAGTGATCATTCCAATTTTTCCATGTAGATATGTTGCTAGCTTGGCTGATTCAAATATTGGTATTTTTTGAGCAACCAAACCTGCTAATATGCCTGATAAAATATCTCCAGTGCCAGCTTTTGCGAGACCAGAATTTGCAAAGGGGCTTATTGAAATTTCATTTTTTGAATGAGAAGCAATTACTGAATGTGCACCTTTAAGTAGAATTAAAGCTTCCCACTTGTCAGCTAAGTTTTTGGCTATTGTAAATTTTTCTGAATTGATCTTTTCAATAGGTTCTTTTGCTAATCTAGACATTTCTCCAATATGGGGAGTTAGGATTGGGGTATTTTTGATGTTTTTCCACCAAGAATTTTTTAATGTTGATAGAAAATTTAATCCGTCAGCATCAATTATTGTAGGAGGTAAATCTTTTTGATTAAGTAAAATATTTTCCAACATTTTTTGAGTTTCATTCGCTTGCCCTAAACCGCATCCAATTAAAAAGGAGTCATATTCAGGTATTATATTTAGTATTTCTTTTGATGCTGTACTGGAATGTACTCCATTTGAATCTTCACTAAGAGGCAGTAATGTTGATTCTATTGAATTAATGGAGATTGAGTTAATTATACTTTTTGGAGCACAAATTGTTACTAACCCTGCGCCAGATCGATATGCTGCATTTGCTGCTAAAGATGCTGCACCTAAATATTGTTTTGATCCAGCTAGGATTAAAACTTTTCCAAAATTTCCTTTGTGACTAACATTGGATCTTTTCGGTAAATTATTACAAACCCAATTTTTACTAATTAGTTCAGTTTTGATATCTTGAGTATAATTTTTTGGAATACCAATATCTGCTATATATATTTGTCCTGAAAAATCTATACTGTTGGGAAATATTGTACCAATTTTAGGAAGCCCAAAGCTTACAGTGAAATCTGAATTTATAGTGGACGGATCCACTGACCCTGTATCTGCATTTAATCCTGAAGGTAAATCCGCTGAGATGATGATAGGTTTTTTATCTTTTGATGATATTTTTTCTAGGATTTTATCAAGGATTGATTTCATAGGTCCAGATATGTATTTATTATTACCTGTACCTATGAATGCATCTACAATGACATCTGTATCATCAATAAGCTTATCGAGCATAGAGTGGGCTTCATTTTTTTTTGCAATATTGGCTTTTATTTGTGATAGCAAGATAATGTTACATTTTGCACCCCAAGATGTCAGATGTTTTGATGCTTCTATTCCGTCAGCCCCATTATTTCCCGAACCAATTAAAAAAATTATGTTTGAATTTTTTATATCTTTTATTTGTTGTTTTACTATTTTAGCTAGAATTAATCCTGCACGTTCAATCAAATTTTTCTGGTGCATTCCGTCATTTATGACAGAAGATTCAATTTCTTTCATTTGATTAGAAGTGACAATTTTCATTTGATTTAAATATTGTTAAATAGTTTTCTCTGCTACAGCAAAAGCTATAGCATAATCTTTAGAGTGTGAGATTGAAATAGAAATATTTTTGATTCCTAGTTTTTTTGATTTTGCTAAAGCTCTATTGTGTAGTTTAATTAAAGGTCTTTGTCCCGGTTTTCTTATAGTTTCAATATCTTTCCATCCTACTCCTTTTATTCCGGTTCCAAGAGCTTTCATTACCGCTTCTTTTACTGCAAATCTAGCAGCTAGACGATTGGGTTTGTTTTTGCAATAATCCAATTCGTTTTTTGTGTAAATTCTTTTTAGGAATTTGTCAGGGTATTTTTCAAGTACTGATTTGATTCTATTTATTTCTATTATGTCAATTCCATTTAAAATCAAATGTGATTCTCCATGTTAATATTCTTTAAGTTTGAATTAATTAAAACTAGATATTACTTTTTATTTTTAATAGGAATGTTATCTTAACAAGGGATACATTTAAAGTAATCAATTATCAATAATTGAATTCAACTAATAGTATAATATTTAAATAGTATTTATTTATTTATAAAAGTCTGGGATTTTGATGGATACTCAAGTAATAAATGGAGTTGAACTTGCGGCTGAAATTCGTTTGCAAATTTTGGACAAAGTAAAAATTCTTAAAAAAACGACAGGGATTATTCCCGGACTGTCTGTTATTTTGGTTGGTAATGATCCTGCGTCAAATGTTTATGTAAAATCTAAACAAAAAGCTGCAATGGAGATAGGGATGAATGCAGTTGATTACTTGTTACCTGAAACGGTTAAAGATTCTGATGTAATTCAATTGATTAAGAATTTGAATAGTGATGAATCAGTACATGGAATTTTAGTTCAGTTACCCTTGCCTGAGAATTTGTCGAAGACAAAAATTATTGATTCAATTGATCCAAACAAAGATGTCGATGGATTACATACACTTAATATGGGTAAATTAATGACAGGAAGACAAATTTTTCCTCCAGCGACTCCATACGGAATTCAAAAAATTCTCCTAAGTGCAGGAGTTTCTGTTAGTTCAAAACATGTGGTGGTTTTAGGTCGAAGCGAAATTGTTGGAAAACCTATTTCTTTGCTAATGTCACAAAAAGGTGTAATGGGGGATGCTACAGTAACAGTTTGTCATAGTAAAACCAGAAATATTGAAAGCATTACTAATCAGGCAGATATCTTGATTGCAGCTATAGGCATGCCAAATTTTGTTACTGGTTCAATGGTAAAAGATGGAGTGGTTGTTATAGATGTTGGAATCAATAGAGTTGTGGATGCGCAAAATAGAAGAGGATATAAACTGGTGGGAGATGTTTTTTTTGAAGAAGTAAGTAAAAAGGCATCTGTTATAACTCCAGTTCCTGGTGGTGTGGGGCCTATGACAATAGCAATGTTGTTAGAAAATACTTTTAAATCTGCATCAATTAGTAGCTTATAAAAGTTCTTGGGAATAATTAATTCAATTTGTTTAATTGAATTAATTGATGTTATACTGTATCTAATTGAGTATTATACGGAATGAGTTATTACAACTAGGAGGATTTTGTGGGGAACGATCAATGGCCTCAGTGTCAATCATGCGAGACTGGTAGTCTCTTGCCTTTATCTGATTTTGGAGGACAAGGTGCTGCAATACATTATAAGGCTTGGGTTTGCAGTAAACCTGAATGTGGTTTTAATATTAAGATCAGAAATGGTGATGTTTATTTGAACGAACCTATCGGAAGTGGTTCCTCTCATTCACCTAGAATCAGGTAAGGTTTTCCTAATACTTATTTCATACTGAAATCAGAAAAGGCTTCCATTCTTTTACTGTTTTCCCTTTAATCATATAGTTTGAATCTGTATTTGGCTTTTTTGCTTTATTGATAAGTTTCATTTTGGCTTCTTGTGGAGTAGAGCCAGCTTTTTTATGATTACATTTTATACATGCTGCAACTACATTTTCCCAAGTATGTTTTCCACCTCTAGATTTTGGTATTATGTGATCTAATGTGAGTGATTCAGATGACATTCCACAGTACTGACAAGTATTTTTATCTCGGGATAATACTCCTTGCCTAGAGATTTTTTTTGGATGTATTGGTTTATGTATATATGACATTAATCTAATAACAATTGGAATATTAAAAGACTGAGTAGGGGACTTAATCAATTCCTGTCCGTCTACAGTTGATTCTGCTTTCTCTAAAAGTATAAGAGCTAGAGCCCTTTTAACATTGCATATGTTCAAAGGCTGGTAGTTTTGATTTAGTACTAGAACTGGATTTTGTGTGATCAAACTACTAAACCTTCAATTGTTTTATTCATTATTATTTGAAAAAAGTTGTATTGATGTTTTGAAGTCATTGGGGATTAGCCCAAAAGTGCTAGCGGGAATTTTTTGAACTATTTTTAGGATATTTGTTGAAAGCACTGAATCAGCAATGTTATTTTCAATATTTTTATTAACTTTCAGAAATTGAATTTCTTTAGTATATTCTTCCATGTTAAAAGATTTAGTCATGGAGTTTTCGGGAATTTCAAAATCATAAGTAAATCTTGTGATTCCTACTATAATTATTGAAGCAATTAAAGTTCCGATCAGAAGGCCCAAAATAATTCCTCCAATTTTGTCAATTAGATTTGAAAAACCTAATGTAGCTATACTAAGTACTGGTTTAACAATTTTGTAGCTATAATTAAAAACCATCATGGTGGCTATAATTATTAGAGCGTATGATATTACAGTAATGATGGTATCATTTCGAATTGATTGTGAAATAATTTCTCCCAAGTGCGGGCTAAATTGGCCAGCGAAAAGCCAACCTAAAAATATTCCGCCTACAGAAAACCCTGTCTTAAGGATTCCAATCTTCATACCACTGTATGCTGATAAAAGTATTATTACTAAAAGGACATAGTCAATTGAATTCATTATATCGTCCTAAATTATTTTATAAAAGAAATTAGATATTGTTTAGGAAAGTTTATCATAATACAATTCAAACTCGAACAATTGATATATTAAAAACAAACTAAAGCAAAAGAAATTAAAGAGTTATTATTGACGAATTTTTTTAAAAACAATTATGTTGATCACAAAATACATAGAAAAATTTTGTTGATAGCAATTCCTTTAATCTTATCTAACCTCACTGTTCCTTTACTTACATTTGTAGATACCGCAATGATAGGGCATTTAGGAAATGTTGCTTATCTTGGAGGGATCACTGCCGGGGCCACTTTATTTACTTTGATTTATGGTAATTTTATTTTTCTTAGAATGGGAACAACGGGTTTATCTGCACAGGCATTTGGAGCCAAGAAAAATAATGAATTGGTCAATGTGTTTGCCAGATCAATTATTTTAGGTTTATTAATTGGGTTTTTAATAATTATATTTAGAGATTCAATATTTACTTTATTTCTTCCAGTATTAAGTTTAAGTGGTGAAGTTGGGGAATCTTCGTCAAATTATATGTCCATAAGAATTTTTAGCGCCCCGGCAGTTTTAATGAATTTTGGAATAATAGGTTGTTTGATTGGAATTCAAAAAACAAAAGTTGTTTTGGCAATTGCGTTTTTGGTTAACGGTTTAAATATTGTTTTAGATTATGTATTTGTAGTTTATTGGGGAATGGATGTTTCAGGTGTTGCATTAGGAACTTTAATTTCGGAATGGACAGCTTGTATTTTTGGATTGGTTATTTTGGGAATGATTCTAAAAAGATTGCAGGTAAATTTATTTAGGGTAAATATCTTTTCAAAAGAAGAATTTTTAAGATTATTTAATTTAAATATCGATATTTTTATTAGGACATTTTGCTTGGTTGCTACACATATTTGGTTTATCAATCGAAGTTCAAATTTGGGGGATTTAGAATTAGCTGCGAATGGAATTTTGTTGAACTTTGTATATATTTCTGCATTTTTTGTTGATGGATTTGCATTTACAACTGAAAGTTTGGTTGGTCAAGCAAAAGGAAGAAAAGATGCAATATTGTTTAAGCAATATGTAATCAATTCAACTATTTGGTGTGTTATTTCAGGAATAGTGTGCGTGATGTTTTTTGGATTTTTGGGAGAAAAATTAATTCAATTACTGACTGATATGTTAACGGTAAGAGAAATGTCTTCTAAATTTCTTATTTGGGTGGTTTTACTTCCTGTGATATCTTCATTTAGCTACCAACTGGATGGTATATTTACAGGTGCAACTAAGACAAGAGACATGCGAAATGGCGCAATAATTTCATTGTTTATTTTTATTATAGCAACAATTGTTTTAGTTCCTGTTTCAGGTAATCATGGGTTATGGGTGTCTTATATTTTGTTTATTTTGCTTAGGGCCATTACTTTATCGTTAAAATTTTCAGGTTTACAAAGAGAAATTACTTTGCTTAAATGATCTCTAAATAGTCTGGTTTAAATTTTAAAGGAGTCAACAATGTGGTTTTTAGTTAGAAAAGTTTTTTCTTTTCTAGCTGATTTAGCAAATTATTTGGTTTCATTTTCTATAGTTTTTGCAATTGTTACATATATTTTGGTGGGATTTTTCTTTGGGATATGGGGATTGTTTGTGCTCGCTGATTCTAGTTTGGATACAGGTTACAAAATTTTAATCTTTTCTGTTGTAGTGATATTTTTTGTGATTTTTGGATGGGTAGTTTGGAAACAAATTCAAATAAAAAATAATGAAGATAAAAATATTAAGGAGATAGAATATTGATTATTGTAACTACTAATAAAGTTGAAGGTAGAGAAATAAAAAATGTTTTAGGACTTGTTCAAGCCAGTAGCGTAAGAGCTAGGGCAATAGGTCGGGATATAACTGCTTTGTTTAAATTGATGGCTGGTGGCGAAATCACTGAATATACCAAATTATTAGCTCAAACTAGAGAACAAGCAATGTCCAGGTTAATTTTAGAAGCTGAATCAAAAGGAGCAAATGCAGTAGTTGGAGTTAGATTTGTTACTTCTACAGTAGCTCAGGGTGCTTCAGAAATTTTAATTTATGGCACTGCGGTAGAGTTGGGGTAAAAATTATTTTTTTGGTTTACACCAAATAATCAGAAGTTTCAGTTTTTTATTGCCAGTGTTCCAGTGTTTTTAAATATATGATCAATATTTTGTGGAATCTTTTTTGTCTTTTTGGCAATTTTTACATTCGGTTATTATCCCCATTAATAGATAATACATATCATAATCATCGATACATTTATTACATTTTGGACATTTGTTTTTCATTTATATATTTTTGGAAATTATGGTTTTATCACGGTTCCGTCAGCTCTTCGTGTTGGACCCCAGGAGCCACCGTATACTCTTTCTTTATATGGGAATTTTGAGGCCATTTTTTCATCAATGTCTATACCTAGTCCAGGCTTTTGATTCGGCCACATATATCCATTTTTAACTTCTGGAAAACCTGGGAACATTTCCAGTGTATTTTGACCTGGAATTGCATATTCTTGGATTCCAAAATTGTGATTATTGATGTCTAACATTAAATTTGCTGCATGTCCTACAGGGGATGTGTCTCCAGGTCCGTGCCATGCAGTTCTTATATTAAAAAGTTCAGACATTGCAGATATTTTTTTTGCTGGAGTAATGCCTCCTATTTGAGACATATGGAATCTAATGAAATCGATAAGTTGATTTTTAATTAACGGTATATATTCATGCTGGTTATTCCATAATTCACCCATAGCAAGTGGAGTTGAACATTGATTTCGAACTATTTTGAAATATTCTGAATCTTCAGGGCTAAAAAGATCTTCTAAAAAAAAGAGTTCGTATTTTTCTACTTCTTTTGCAAACCATACACCCATAATTGGAGGTATTCTTTCATGAACATCATGAAGCATTTCAAAATTCCATCCGATGGTATTTCTTAAATGTTCAAAAAGATTTAATGCTGACCTAACGTAAGGTCTAGGTTCAAAAATGCCAGATGGAGCTGCTTCAATCAAACCAGGATTTTTTGATTTTTGAGACTTTAAATTTTCTTTTTGTTTTGTTACCCAAGAGGTTATCCATTTTGGTCCTTTAAAATTTTTTTTATTTAAATCCTCACTTTGTTTTGATCCATAATTTGAAGTTAAACCTGGCGTAGCTACCTGAACTCTAATATAGTGGAATCCTTTTTCTATAAATGATCTGGCATTATCTTCAACTTCTTTAGGGTCTGAACCATTTGCGTGAACATATACAGCTGCAGCTTCTCTTGATCGTCCACCTAATAAATCATAAACAGGCATTTGTGCAATTTTCCCTTTGATGTCCCATAACGCTTGATCAATTCCAGAAATTGCATTGTTTAATACGGGTCCATTCCTCCAGTATGCGGAAACATTACTGGTTTGCCAGACATCTTCTATATCATGAACACTTTTACCTAATAAAAAAGGTTTTAAATAATCATTAATCGCTGAATATACTGCAGTAGGTCTTTGTGTAAATGTTGCATCTCCTACGCCATATAGTTCAGGCTCGGATGTTTCAATTTTCACTGTAACTAGTCTGGTGTTGTTTGGTTCAGTCAAAAAAGTTTTAATGTTTCTAATAGTTATTTCATTTTTCATTGTATCTTTATTTGTCATATTCAACAGATTTTGACCAAGTCCAACCTTCTTCTCCAGTAGATATGACACGAATTTTTATTAACCCAATTGGATATCTTCTAAATGGAGAACCATCACCTCTATCATATTGAGTGTTCAAACATCTGGCTTCATCAATAATCTCAACTTTTTCGCCAGCTTTTAATTGAGATCCAGTAGATGAAATTACACAGAATTCTTCTTTGGAAGCAGCCCAACTTCCTCTTGATACAGAGAATTTCTTCATTTCAAAAGAAGTCCATAATTCAAAAGGTAAATTTGTTTGAATATCAAGGGCTTTACTCGCAGACCCACCTCCAAATTTTGCTCCAGAATCTGAGTTCATTGTCACCGTTGGTTCAATTAGTGTGCCTGTTTGAGTTGATGAATTAGTTCCACCACATCCAACGATTATTGCTGCAGATAAAATTAGTAATCCTGATAATATTTTCATTTATACTCCTTTGAATGGAATTTAATATAGAAGATTTATTCTTCAGAAAAATTTATTGATTTCGTCCAAGTCCAGCCTTCCATTCCAGAATCAATTACTCTTACTTTTATTAGTCCAATAATATAGTGCCTGGGTAAGCCATCTGAACCATTGATTCTAGAGTATAAGCAAGTACTTTCGTCAATAATTTCCACTTTGGAATTTATTTGCAATTCTTTTCCTGAAATTTCATCTATCACACAAAACTTTGCTTTTGCGGAAATTCCAGTCCCAATAGCTCTTTGGCTTATCATTTCAGTTCTATAAGAATCCCATAGTAGTGATGGTAATTGAATTTTTATTTGTTGTTTTTTATTGACGGTTGTCCCACCAAATTTTCTGTCTGCAGGAGAGACTATTACTTCTGGTTGCTTGATTGTTCCTGTTTTTGGACTTGATTGTTTTTCAGATGTTGAGCATGCTAAAATCAGAAAAACACTGGAGATAATTAAAATTTTGGTTATTTGATTTGTCATTTTTATCAATTCTTTTTTGTAAATTGCAAATAATTGAATTATTTTTACTAGAAGTTTAAACTTTTTCTTTTGAGTTTGTAAACATTAAAAAACATTTGAAGGGTATTCACACTATTGATTAATAAATTTTTTATCGTACTGATCATTTTGATTAGTTTGGGGTGTACTAGTGGTGTAGCAACTTCTAAGACAGCTGTATTAGTTGAAGCTACTATTATTACAAATCCAACCAGGGGTGCTGGAGCAGTTGCAGACAGAGGTTCAGGGCCTAGAAAAGAGTTGGATAGAGAAGTTAATTTACCTAATATAATTTGGTCTGATTTTGAATATAGAAGAATTGCCGCGGGTAGGGGTTTTGCTCAGACTCAAGCAGAATTTTGTGTCGTTGAAGGTGACGGTGTTGCTGATTTTAAAGAAGGAACTAAGGTTGAAATTCTTGAGGAAGCTAGATGTATGAATGTATTACATCAAAACGAAGGGAAATCTCCGTCAAAATATGTTATTGGTTTAACTAAGGTTAAAATCTTGGATTCTGGAGCAATAGGTTGGACTTGGAGTAAATCTGTTTCATCTTCAAGTCAATAGTATTTTAAAAAATCTTGGAATTATTAATTATGGTTTCAAATTCAAAAACCAGTTGGATTATTTGTTTTACATTATTGGCTAGTATGTTGATTAGTTGTAGCGTAATTTCAAAAATTTATTCTTCAGAAAAACCTACTAATTCCGAATTTACTGAGAAATCGCTTCCTGGAAATACATTTAGTAGTCAAGAGGAAGCTTTGGCAAAACATCTGACTAAAACTGGAGCTGTAATGTATGGCGCATATTGGTGTCCTTATTGTAGCCAACAAAAAAAAATATTTGGCGAAAATTTTTTATATGTTAAATATGTAGAATGTGATCCAAAAGGAGAGAATTCAAATCCTAGATTATGTCAATATAAGAGAATTAGTAAGTATCCTACATGGGAAATTGAAGGGAAGATGTTTGAAGGAGTTTATACTTTAAAAGAATTGCAAAAAATTTCTGGGTTTGAAGTTTTTAGACCTTCGTATTAATTATGATTTTTGATAAACATTCTTTCTAAAATTTTTTCTATTGTTTTTGAATGTTTTTCCCAACGGTTTGGCAAAGTTTCTACCCAAACCAAGAAGATTTTTTTGTCAGTAAAAGTGATAGTTAGATTACCTCTTTTTTGTTCAGAATTTAAAGTTTGTTTAGATTCGTAATTAATTTGATAACTTGGATTTGTTCTGTAAGAAAAAATTGGTTTTTTATCTAAAATATTTGCATTGATAAGATTTATTTTGGTTGAATAATTTTCTAAGGATAAATCTTGTGCAGAGCTAATATCTTCCACTTCAACACTGATCGTCAATTCACCGTTTGGCTCGTAAACAAAAAGGTCCATATTGTCTATTTCTCCAATCATGTAATTTGATGGTACGGAAATTGAATATTGGTTATGTTTATCCTGAAATTTATAAAATGTGAAAGAAGATTGCATATATTTCAAAATTTTTTCATGTGTAGAATTTTTCCCGTAAATTTCTGTTGGCATAAATATTGCCGTTTGAATTAAGTTTTTCCCAGACAAATACCATACTATTTGTGAATAAATTTTTACTCCATTTTGTTCATATTCCATAGAGAAACAAATATAAGGATTTAATCTTTTGGCTTCGTTGATAAAAAAGTTATCCTGTGATTTGATTTCACACTTGCTACTATTTTCTGGACAGTTAGGTTGCCAGTCTTGATTGTAAGATTCAATCGAGGGGTATTTTTCAACATTGACGTCGAATGTTGAAATACTCATGCCAATATTAGATTCTTGATTTTGAGATTGTATTGTGTCTGGATGGAACCAGATAAATTCATTATCTGAGAAGTCACTTTTCCAACCTTTAGGATAATTAACGTTGTACCAAAATTCGGGATTATTAAATGAGGAATAATTTGTGATGTTGTTTGTTTCTTTTGAGATGATTTCTATATCTTCGTTAAATCTAAAATTTTGAAGTATTGAATCAATTTCAGTAGATATTAAATTCCATTCTGAATTTTCACTTTCGGTGTGTATTTTATATCCATAATTATTATGTATAAAAAAATAGTCAGTTAATATGAAAGATTCAGTTGAATTTTGGTAGTTTTTTCTTTTGGTGATCGCCCATGTTTCTAATCCATTAGCTACAGTATAATTGTATGAAGACAGAAACTCATAAAAAATATTTTGATTGTTAGGGTTTAGCTCTGTGTTAATACTAGCGTACTGATATTTTGTTAAATTAGCTGGGACAGGTTCTGTTTTAATTGATATTTCTCCAGAATGTTCGTTATTGATTATCACAGCGTATTTGTCAGAAATTTTATGTAGAGTCCAATTATCAGGAATAAAAATAGAATATGGAAATGATTGATTGATATATTTAGTTTGTATTTTTCCAGAGTCTGGGTCTTTAATTGAAGTTAATGTGCTTCCTAACATAAATTTTTCAATTTTTGGTAATGCGGAATCAATTGATATAGCATAATTTATTCCAACTGCATTTTTTGATCTAGATGTATTGATTCCAATTACTTCGCCTCTTAAATTTATAAGTGGTCCACCACTATTACCTGGATTAATTGCAGCGTCAGTTTGTATTGCATCTAAGCTTCCGATTGAATTATTTCTAATTCCAGAGACAAGACCTCTAGTGATACTTGGAGACCCGCGTAGATTAAGTGCGTAGCCAATAGCCAAAACTTGTTCTCCAATTTGCAATTGTTTTGAAGACCCAAATTTTACAGGCTTTAAGTTTGGTTTATTGATTTTTAATAGAGCTATATCATCAGTCAAATCTTTAGCTAGTACGTGAGCTAAATATGTAGTTGAATCTTGTAGTGTAATAGAAGCAGTAGACTTATCTGATACAACATGGGCGTTTGTGACAATAAAACCATTTGAGGAAATTATAAATCCAGTTCCTGATCCTGTGCGAGTATTTATTCTAACAATTGATTTATTTAAGTCATTAAATATTTCAGGTATTGTAGGTGCAATTATTTTGTTCGCAGGACCAGAAATAGGACCAGAAATAGGAGTAGGAGTAGGA
>TARA_B100000686_G_scaffold68502_2_pt1 | contig 59367 bp, 52 predicted proteins | sample TARA_B100000686 | Tara Oceans TARA_B100000686 (sample SAMEA2622733) | marine metagenome | biome: marine biome (ENVO:00000447); feature: marine epipelagic mixed layer (ENVO:xxxxxxxxx); material: "saline water (ENVO:00002010), including plankton (ENVO:xxxxxxxx)" | depth 150 m
TACTGGCTCTGGCTCTACTACTGGCTCTGGCTCTACTACTGGCTCTGGTTCCACTACTGGCTCAATATCTGGAGTTGGTATAACAATGGGTACAACAACCTCAGACTCTTCCTCTACTCCAGCCTCATCTTCTTCAACGACTTCAACCACACTCGGCGGAGTAGTGTTTACTGCTTGACCAGAGCTATCACGGTCAGCAGGGTTGTCACCCCCACCCAGATTACAACCACTAAGCGATAAAAATAAAAATGTATAGAAAACCAGTTTGATGTTCATAAAATCCCTGTTGTCTTAATTGTTAAGTCCCTTTAATCTTGTAATTTACACAGGATTATAAAGTTGTCCTAGACGCCTTTCATAGCAATTCTATGACTAACCTCTTAATTTGATTAAAAATAAAGCCGCTGCTGTTTTTTCAAACAACAGTTCTTTCTAATTTGACTGCAAAACAAGCGTTCCATTATCGAAAATATGATGATCAAAATACCATTTTGATGCACTTCTCTTCACTTTTAATATCGTAAGATGTGCGAAATTTATTCAAAACCATATTGATCTTTTTTATGAAGGAACCTTCAAAGTGCGTTATGTCTTGAGTCTTGCTGCTGCATTAATGACATTATCAACTGTTTCCCATGCAGGTAACTATTCTTACAATGATTGCCACGTTCACGTGGTTAACTTTATGCAACAGGGCGAAGGCTTAGATGCTTTGCTAAAAAGCATGGATGAAAACAATATCAATCATGCCATGATTACTGGTATAGGTGTAATGAAAAAATGGGCCGAAACAGAACCCCAAAAACCAAAATATTATTTAAGCGATGCAGCACCTGTGTATTGGTACTCTGGTACAGACTATCGATTATTAAATGAATACAAGAGCTTAAAAGAAGAAGACCAGAAAAGGCTTCACCCATTTATTACTGGATTTAACCCAACAGACTTAAATGCTGCAGCACAATTAGAGCAAATGATTAAGACTGACCCAAAAGTATGGCAAGGTGTAGGGGAAGTTTTTACACGCCATGATGACCTTTCAGCTATTACAGAAGGTGAAACGCCACGAGCAAACCATCAGGCGCTTAAAAAGCTTTACAAGATGGCAGGCAAATATGATTTACCTGTACTACTCCACTCTAATCTCACCTCTAAAAGAGATAAAGGCTGGCTCTATCTCGAAGAGCTTGAAGATGCCTTGGAGTCTGCCCCAGAAACACGCTTTATACTCGCTCATGCAGGTACCAGTGGCACATTGCATCGTTGGCAAACGCATGAAGACCTTAATAAGCTCATCGATAAACTTCTAACAAAATACGATAACCTGTGGATAGATATGTCTTGGAGTGTGCTTGAGCCCTACATCACTGAAAGCGAAACACCTGGTATTGATGTTGATAGAGGCAAAACACGTAAAGGTGTCAGTATTAACTGGATGCACTTACTTGAGAAGTATCCTGATCGCTTTATGATTGGCAGTGATGTTGTGGGTAAGTATAAATCCCAAGGCAAAATACTGCATGATTTTGATGAGCTCTTTGATCACCTAAAACCTGAAACCGTTAAAAAAGTAGCTGAAGAGAACTTCCTTTCTATTTTACCCAAGTGGCGACAGGAAGAACTTAAAAACTCCCAATAAGACCAAATTAGCTAAATATCAGATAAATAACGCTACACTTTTAAATTAAAAATTAATAATTAAATGTGTTTAGCTATTTATTTTTTCAAACTTTCAACACTGCACAGTCAGAATACCTACTCGTGAATTTAAATCTCCAGATAAGCTTAAAGAAAAAACTTATTTGGAGATTTAATGGCTATTTCATCACCTCACAATTCAAGCAGTTTGGGAAGCTTCTCCCCTGTCGAGGGGTTACAGCCGCCATCACCTGCATTTTTAAAAGAATCAAGCCGTCCCCGTTCAAGTACAGTCGAATCCGGAACTTCGATGCGTTCTGCATCGGAAACTACTCGCGTAAGCCTTAAAAGAATTAGCACCGATTCTGGAAGCTCTTTACACCCAAAGACTCAGCAACATCTTGACCGTTCAATGTCAAAGGCCATGCGCTTCCATCAAAAACGTCATGACTTAAATCCAGAGCTACTCTCTGGACTAGCGCAGAGAGCGGTAAGAGATGTTGTTAAGGATGCCCATAGCTTTAGTAATTCAACTGTTGATTTACAGGAAATGGTCAGAGATCCAATGGTGCAGTCATTAGATAAAGCTTTATCCAAACTTAAAATTGAACCAAATACAGACCATTTAACAACTGCAGATACTTTTTTAGAAGCTCATAATAGTAATGAAACTCATGATGCACTGGCTGGTATGACAACTGGCCAATTAAAAGCTGCATTAGAAGACCTTAAAAAGTCATTTAGAGCAGTTGTACCGGTTGAAGATGTCCAACTTACTCTCAGCAGTAAACCTGACTCTATCACTCAAAAATTTCAGCTGCCGGCGGTATCGCCGCAAGGCCTACCTGGCTTTGATGCAGGTAAATATGAAGCCGACTTTCTCGATAACATGATGCACTCAAGTGATGAAGCTAAAGAATCAGGTAACGCTTTTGATTTGTCAAATGAAACAGCTAATACCGGTATTGTTTCAATCAACAATGAACCATTAGTAGGGCGTTCAGGCAGAACAGATACTGATCAGAAAGTGCTACAAATTCTATCGCTCAATGCTAAAGCAGCCATGGAAGCGAATGGAGGTAATACAGAAAATGGCCATGGCTTTGTCGATGGCAAATTTCAGATGGTCATTACCTCTGCAATGGATTTAAGTAAACAAAAAGCTGCAGCAACTGGAGGCGTACAGTTTATTAAAAACAGACTAGCTGATATTCAAGACTTGAAAAACACAATGACAAGACGCGTTAAAAGCCAATACGTTGCGCTGAGACAAAAAGCAAATTCAAATTATCAATCAAATATTAAACCCTTTGATGCCGAATTAAATAAATTTAAAGCGAAATATAAACAAGTTGGAAATAACGAGCGCGAACAATTTTTACAAATTCAACAAGCTGTTGATGATCTATTTAAAAATGCGCCAGATGGCCACAATATTACAATTAGTATTCCTGATAAAAATGGTATTCCAACTGATGTTCAAATTGCCAAACCACTCATCACCAATATGACTATGTCCAACCAAGCAAAAAATGGTTTGTTTACGGGCAAGAAAAATCAAAACGATGCGGTTAATGCACAGCAAGCCTATAATAGAGAGCATGCTCTTCCAACGCTTGTACAAAGAATGTCTTCACAATTAAATAAAGACTTTGATTCCATCAGAAGCTCAAACATATTAGGTGCAGATGATCTCACCCGCCACTCTACAGCGCAAGAGTTCTTAAGTTTAGCTTCAGCAATTCTGCCAAAAGAAGCAAAACCAGAGCATGCAGATAAGCTTCGCCAAAAGTTGCTCAAACTCGATAATATGAATTCAAGCGACCCCAAGCACTTAAATTTGGTCAATGGTCTTGGGTTTATGTACACACAGCTAACCAAAAAAGAGTTCCGTACAAATGCCATTCAAAGGGATAGAGGCCATGAATTTATTCAACTGCGTTCGGCATTAAAAACCACTGGCATGGCTCATAGCGTGCAATGTAAGAGCGGTATGGATAGAACCCTTACTATGGCAGCATTATCAGTCGCCCATGAGCTTAACCCACATGGCTCTTCAAAAACCGATGGTACAATCCATCTAAAACAAGATTTTTCTGAATCTGTTGCTGGCCTAGGCTATAGAGCTTGTACACGAAATAGAGGGCCACAAAATAAGAATTCAAAACTTATGAAAAATTTAAAACATGAACCAACCTTGAGAATTCTTGACATGGAAGTATACGAAAATAAAATTAATGTACTTCAAAATCAAAATGGTGCTTACCGAGATAGCTTTGGCTAGTATTACCAGCTTTATGGGCGATATCACACTCTCGTTATTTCATTTCATATACTTTAAATGCCACTTGCATTAATAGGCAGCGTGCCTAAGACCTTTTAGGATTTAACTTATATGAAAACAGTTCTTCTCACAGGCTTTGGTCCATTCGGTTCAATTACAGACAACCCATCTAGCACCTTAATTAAATCTATAGACCCTCACCTCGAACAGAAAAGTATCTTGTCAAAGATTCTTTCCCTCCCCGTGAGTTACAGCAGAGCCCCCACCCTTATAGATAACGTGCTAAATTATAAAAAATTCGATCTTATACTTGGCTTCGGTCTCCACAGAGGTCAAGACTTCAGGCTTGAAACAACCGCAAAGCCCTACCCAACTTCACAAGGCAAAGATTATGATGGTGACACTGGAAGTGTGTTTGAACCAATCAACCACCACCAGCTCTACACAACACTAGATGCAGAAGAGTTACTAAACCAAGCGAACCAAAAAGAGCCATGGATTCGTAAATCAACAGATGCAAGTGGTTATGTATGTGAAGCTATTTATCATCGTTTATTAAGTCATGCAGTTAAAACTGATACTGATTGTGCTTTTATTCATATCCCCTCTTTTGATTTTCAACCTAAAGAAAAACAGCTAGAGCTCATTTTAAATCTGATAGAACTAGCTTTAAAATAATTTATTATTTAATTTTAATTAATTCGATAAAAAATACTTTTTTAGCCAAAAAATACACTTCAAATATTTCACATCATTATCACCAAGTCATTGATAGCTTGGAATTGTTTCGAAATTCTTCGAGCTTTTTTCAAAAATTTTATACACCTAATTTATTTTGAAAAAAATGTGAAATTTAATGTCTTGCAGAAGGCAAAAGGAGCTATTTATGGCGAACACAGCCGTTGCACGTAACAATATTGAAAGTAATACCGAAACAGTTGAAACATTTAATCCAGCTACAGGCGAGCTTTTGAAAAAGTTTAAACCTCATTCAAAGAAAGAAGCTGAAGCTATTATTGAGTCGTCACATCAAGCATTTTTAAAGTGGCGACAAACTTCAATTTCAGAAAGAACTGAAATTATCCGCAAAATCGGTCAAGAAATTGAAAGATCCAAAGACGAACTTGCAAAAATGATGTCCCAACAAATGGGCAAATCCATAAAAGAAAGCGAAGGCGAAATCGATCTTTGTGTGGAAATCTGCAAATATACTGCAGACAATGGCCCAGCTCTCTTAGAATCAGAAACACGACCGCTATCTCAGGGTGGCGAAGGCGAGATCGTCTATCAGCCAACAGGTGTTATTCTTGCTATGCAACCTTGGAATTTTCCACTCTACCAAGTTGTCCGTTACAGTATCCCAAATCTACTAGCAGGTAATACGACTGTACTTAAACATGCAGAAATTGTCTGGGGTACAGCTCAGAAAATCCATGAAATTTATGAAAAAGCTGGTCTACCGCAAGACGTATTCAGTGTTGCCTACGTCGGTGGTAAAGTTGCTGATGAACTTATCTCACATCCTAGAGTTAAAGGTGTCACCTTTACAGGCAGTGCAGAAGTTGGGAAACTCATTGCAGAGGAAGCTGGCAAGCATCTTAAAAAATCACTTCTAGAACTTGGTGGTAGTGACCCATACATTATTCTGGATGATGCCGATCTAGATCTTGCAGTAAAAACGTGCGTTACTGGCCGTATCAGTAATGCTGGCCAGATATGCATTGGTGCTAAACGCTTTATTGTTGCTGAAAATCTCTATGACGAATTCAAAGATCGATTTGTTAAGGCAATGAGCCAGGTAAGTTATGGCGACCCAATGGATCGCAACAACGATATGGGGCCAATGTCTTCGGAAAGTGCCCGCAATAACCTGCACAAGCAAGTGCAAGAGTCTATTAAAAAAGGCGCAAAATGCCTCACTGGTGGTGAGCTACCAAATGGTAAAGGTTACTTCTATCCTGCAACTGTACTGGAAAATGTTAAACCAGGCAGCCCTGCTTATGATGAAGAGCTTTTTGGTCCAGTAGCGGTACTCTTTAAAGCCAAAGATGAAAAAGAAGCCCTGAAAATCGCAAATGATCATGAATACGGCTTGGGTGGTGGCGTCTTTTCAAAAGACATTGAAAGAGCCAAACGAGTTGCGATGGAAATAGAAACAGGTATGGTCAACATTAATGGCTATGCATTATCCCAACCAAATATGCCTTTCGGTGGTGTTAAAAACTCAGGCTATGGACGCGAGCATGGCGGTTTTGGTTTACGGGAATTTGTGAACATTAAATCCATCCTAAAACCAAATTAATCCTAATTCAAGCGCTTTAAGGTGTGTTACCGCACACCTATTTTTTCACGTATCTAAAGGAGTTTTATATTATGTCATCACATGGCTCAAATGTTTTAGCAAATCGTAAAATCGCAATTTTAGCAACGAATGGTTTCGAGCAATCTGAGCTTGAAAACCCTCTTAACACACTTAAAGATGCTGGTGCAGTTGTCTATGTTGTCGCTCCAGATGGAGACACAATCCAAGGAATGAAACATGACAAAAAAGGCGATAGCTTTAAAGTGGATATCAAACTCGAATCCGCAGATCCTCATGACTTTGATGCGCTTATTTTACCGGGTGGCGTCGCTAATCCAGACACACTCCGAACTAATAAAAAAGCTCTTTCCTTTATTCAGAGCTTTAGCACAACGGATAAATGCATTGCTGCCATTTGTCACGGACCGCAACTTCTTATTAATGCTGAAGTCATTAAGGGACGAAAAATGACGTCGGTTGAAGCTATTCGTAAAGATTTAGAAAATGCAGGTGCTCAATGGGAAGATAAAGAAGTTATAGTCGACGGAAATCTTATTACGAGTCGAGTACCAAAAGATTTAGATGCATTTAATCATGCTATTACCGAAATGCTTCGTAAGGGTGAACATACACGCAAAGCAGCATGATTTAATGGTGCCACAAAACCCAACTACATTCCTTTGTGGCACTTTCTATTCCATTCTTTCATTTTAAAAATTCAGGATGTATTCTCTTAACGTGATCAAAGACTCTCTTCACATCTGTTGAGTTCGAAGTTGTATAAGACTTTGGAAATGATCGATCACAATTCTCATCTATATTACATTTAATCTGCCCTTTATAAGGACCTTCAGATACTTCCACAGTATGCTTCTGTGCAATATGTCGACTTCTTTCAAGAACTAAATTACCTGCACCAAGCCTTTGCTCACATCCACTCACAGGGCAGACTCTGTCATTTGTGGCATTCAAATGTGTATGTTGAGCAGGAGGCACAGTCATTGGAGCAGGCGTCTCTGCACTAAAACTTACGCCACATCCAGCAAAGTGAAGCTGTTGCCCACCACCAATCGGTAGAACCGTATTAAAAGGTGTACTAGGAAGTTGGCATTGGCTGCAAAGATCCGAAGGGTTTCGGTACATATTTTGTAAAGCGTTTAAAGTCATATTGGCATCTCTTTATACTTAAAAGACCAATATTAAACCCTAGGGTTCTTTTGAAACTCTAAATAATTACATATCAATATCACTTATTTTCTGCTTAGATATATGACCTATACAGTTGAACGTTTCTATTATTCCTAAGCTACTGAAATACTTGGCTTCATTTGCATCCAAACAGGTTTTTGCACTTTGCATTGCAACGGCTGAACTTCATCAAACTCTTTAAGACGCTCACTTAAAGGCTCTAATCCTAAGCCTACTGTTGAGGTTTCATCCAAGTCCTTCTTTTCGTCCACAAGTTCTTCAAATTTCTTATAAAGATACTGTTCAAAGCGCTGTGCACGGGCAAGCTCTTCTGGATTCTGAGCTCGAGCTTTACATGGCTGCTCATAATGCCCTGTATCAATAACAACGTCTTGGAAGCGGTTTAATCGCCCCCTTTCGTTTGATGTGATAAGTCCGCCATACTTAATATCTTGGCCACCAGAGATAATGCTATGATGAGTTTTAGCATTGAGCATAACCATACGCTCACCATGCCCTTGGATATAACTCGGATCTTCAATAATAACGAACTTCATCTTATCCACTTTGATGGGGTTGTTTTCAATATCCCTCATGGATTTAATGCCGTTTGCATCTGTGACAAGCTGTACTGTATTCAATTCAATGTTAGCTTTGTCTAAATAAGTACGCTTACCTTGGTCCTTAATGAATTTCTCTTTCAGCATCCCCCAACCTTTTGGACTGGTTGATGCTAATCTATCTTTAAACTCTGGTCGGTCAAAACAAAACTTGGCTAGTCTATGGGGATGAACGCTATTCACTGTACCAACCATACAATCAACCTTAAATCATTGAATTATAATTAAATATTCGATTTTAAAGGTGAATGCATTACAGTAATATGACTCAACGTCGTCTCTTTTTTTTAATAAGACTTAACTGTTTAACCAATTGTTTTTTATACAAAGGTATCTATCATGAAAAAATTATTGCTTTCTTCTTTCGCCATAACAGCACTCACTCTCTCTGGTTGTGCTGCTGTTGAATCAAACCGCACAATTGAAACTAAAGCCGTTCAAGCGGATTATTCCGTGCCTTATGAGCAGCGGAAGAAAGTCGTTGTATCCAACTTCAATAATGCCTCAGACTATCAAAGAGGCGTTTTTTCCAGCGATAAGGACAGACTTGGCTCTCAAGCACAGGATATTTTGAGCTCACAATTACAAATGACAAACTTCTTTCGAGTTGTAAATCGCACAGATACTCAAGCTATGAAGCAAGAAGCAGCTATCTCTGGCACAGTGCAAAAGTTAACAGGTGCTGATCTTGTTATTTCTGGTAGTGTGCTTGAATTTGGCCGCAAGGTAACTGGTGATAAACAACTCTTTGGCGTACTTGGTCGCGGTAAACAGCAAACTGCTTATGCAAAAGTATCACTCCAAGTGACTAATGTTAAAACGTCAGAAGTCATGATGACTGTACAGGGCGCAGGGGAATATGAGCTTTCCAACCGTGAAGTGCTTGGTACAGGCTCAACAGCAGGCTATGACGCCACACTTAACGGTAAGGTTTTAAACCTTGCTATTACTGCAGCCGTAGAGAAGCTTGTAAACCATATGTCTCGCACAGCACTTTAAGGGTTTGTACATGAGGAAGATACTGTTACTCCTCGCAATGACACTGACTGGTTGTACATCAACCAGTCAACTGTTTTATTGGGGGCAATACGAAGATATTATTTATACAAGCTATGCTAATCCTGGTGAGTTAACAGCATCGCGACAAATTGAATTGCTCAGCAACGAAATTGCACTTGCTCAACAAAACAATGTAAAGCCAGCGCCAGGACTTTATGCACAGCTTGGTACTGCCGCTGTGGAAAACAATCAAAAACAAATGGCTAAAGATGCTTTTGAGCATGAAGCTAAGCTCTATCCTGAGTCAAAAGCATTTATGGACTATTTAATTAAACAGCTTGAGGAGAGTAAAAAATGAAATTATTTCTCCGCTTAAGTCTTTTGTTGAGCCTTAGCCTGCTTTTTGGTTGTGCTTCAACACCACACCAGCCATCTGAGGCATTTTTAAAAGCTGATCCTCACTCTATTTTAGTATTGCCTCCAACGAACGAATCACCAGAGGTACTCGCACCTTATATGTACTTATCCACAATGAATAAGGCGCTTGGTGAACGTGGATACTATGTGTTTCCAGTCATGCTTGTTGATCAGTTTATGAAAGACAATGGCTATTACATCCCTGAAGAAATGCATCAAATCCCTATTGATAAACTCTATGATGTTTTTGGACAGGACGCAGTGCTCTATATTAATATTTCTCGATTTGGGCAAGAGTTCTTTCTATTCTCATCATCCACAGTAGTGCAAGCTCAGGCACGTTTGGTTGATTCAAAAACAGGAACTACTTTGTGGGAAGGTAAAGCTTTCCACTCAGAGTCTACAAACAATGGTAGTACAAGTTCATTTACTCAAATGATGGTGAACGCTGTTATGGATCAGATTGTGGATAACTTATCTGTCAGAGTAAGGCATGTAAGCTATATCGCAAACGATCAGATGATTAATAACCCTTCAGGCTTTCCAAAAGGGCCTTATCGTATAGCACGGGAATTAGAAGAAGCAAAAAATAAGTAGATGCAATTAGTAAACATCACATTGGTGAGCTAAAGGTTCATGAACGAATAGCTCATCAATATAAATAACACTGTCATAGTCTTGAGCGAATCCATCTTCAGCTTTTTCTAAGGAGTGGCTTTTCATCTCAATATAATAACGAGGATAAGGCTCAGATTTACTCATCATGCACTTATCCGAAAGGGTTTGTAAAACATGATCACTGCCTGTGAGCCAGGCTGAATTTTGGTCGTGGCAAGCCTTAAATTCACTCACCTCAAAACCACAAGTATAAATACCTTTTTGAAAATGCTGACGCGTATTTTTTTGAGCTACTGAATTGCATGCAGTTAATACATTCAGCAATAAAAAAGTAATAAATACTCTATTCATTTTATTTAGAAATCACCCCATGCATTCTGAGCCAGCGAAAGCAGCACAACAGGTGCAGTTTCTGTTCTCAAAATACGAGGCCCCATTTTCAGAGGCTTAACTGATGTTTGCTGAATAGATTCAAGCTCTTCTTGCGACCAACCACCTTCTGGGCCAACCATAAAAGAGACAGACTTCGGTTGAAGGCTTTGATAATCCTTGAATGGCACACCTGATGCATCACACATAAAGCCTAAATGCTCATCGTTGAAGTCCAAAGATAGCTCTTCAAGGGTTTGTGGCTCTAAGAGCTCTGGGCAGAAGTTTTGGTAGGACTGCTCGCAAGCAGATGTAATAACACCCTGCCAATGACTCATTTTCTTTTCTAATCGATCTGGCTTTAGGCGTACATCACCACGCTCTGTCCAGAGTGGTGTAATACGAGTGACACCAAGCTCTGTACTTTTTTGCAACGCATAATCCATACGATCGCCTTTTGAAATACCTAGAAATAAGTGAAACTCAATACTTGGCTTTTCAAATTGTTCAAACGAGTCAACAGCAATTTCAACAGACTTTTTAGCAACCTGTTCAATTTTTGCCTCTGCAACTAAACCTGTGCCTGAAAAAAGCTGGAGTATTTGGCCTGCTTTAAGGCGTAATACATTAATTAAATAGTGAAACTCTGGTTGCTTTGAATCAAGTGTATAGCTTTGTGATGATTCATTCAGTTGTGGAAAATACAGTCTTCTTAATCTCATAGTTATCTATTCTTTTCAAAATTAGGGTGAATCACTTAACCTATAGGTCGTCAGTTTTAAACTCGCTATAACCCTCATAGTAATAGCTCACATCAATACCCTTCATAAACAAAGCTCTGTCATTAATTTGATCTGTCAAAGCTTGCTTTAACAGCACTTTAATCTCTACATCTTTAACAACACTTCGTTGCATTGAAGACAGGTAATCATCCTTATCCACAAGATTCCAGTCAATCACCTGCTGAATTTCTTTCTTTAATATAAGATCTAACCAAATGCGAGTTGATCGACCATTACCTTCTCTAAAAGGATGGGCAATATTCATCTCAACATATTTTTCAATGATCTGATCAAAATTACTTTGTGGCATTTTATTTATATATTTTAAGGATTGCTCTAAATACATGACAGGTGCAAAACGAAAATTACCTTTTGCGATATTGACATCTCTTATCTGACCAGCAAAATAATAGATCTCTTTAAAGAGATATTGATGGATATAACTTAACCCACTAAATGTACCTACTTCTGCTTGGTTAATATCCCCTGAGTCAAAGAGCTGCTTTGCTTTTTGTTTACTGATTTTCTCTTCAGCTCGAGCAAGTTCAACTTGATCCTTAAGATTTAATTTATTCTCTAAAACCATTTATACACTCCTCACTCCCTAACTGCTTTCGGGTAAGTATGCCTCTCTAGCTGCGACACATTCACGCTGCACTTCCTCAAACACCGTTTTATCCTTCTTATTTACAGTAACAGATGCAGTATTTCTCATATCGAGTACAAAGCAATTAGACGCATTTGTTAAAGATAAGAAACGCTGTTGCGCTGGAAATGGAATAACCACGTGAGTTAAAGCGGGCGTGATTTGCTTATATTCATTTTGGTTTGCATCAAGCTTCTTTTTACTCATCTTTGCAGGATCGAGAGGAATTTGATTATGAACAGGCTTGCGTAAACAAGCTACAGCAGTTCCTTCAGTTATACTGGAAGGAATACCGTGTGGTGCTGAACTGTATTCAGCCCCCAATTTAATTGTATTGTTATGAAGTGATTTCAGCTCAGAGAGACGATTAACAATAAATGTTTGTCCAACGCAGTTATTAACATCTTGTGCAAGTGCTTTAACATTGCCAGAGAAACCGTTCACATTAATAGTATTATTAGCCATTTTTTCTTTCCTATTTACTTCGCTGTTACTGCATTAATACCATCTGTCATAACTTTGGCCAGAAGTTGAATTTCTTCTGGTTGAATGACATAGGGAGGCATCATATAAACAACATTACCTAGAGGTCGTAGTAAACACTCGTGATTTAATGCATATTTAAAGACATCTAAACCTCTGCGCTCTTGCCATGGATACGCTTCTTTGGTTTTCTTGTCCTTCACCATCTCCACAGCCAGCACCATACCTGTTTGACGAACATCACCAACATGTGGGTGATCAATTAAATGCGCTGTAGAATCAGCCATCACCTTGGCAAGCTTCTTATTCTCTTCGATCACATTATCACGCTCAAATAAATCCAGTGTCGCTAGAGCTGCAGCACAAGCAAGTGGATTACCTGTATAGCTATGGCTATGCAAAAAGGCTTTTAAGGTTTCGTAGTCGTCATAGAAATCTTGATAGATTTTTTCATTGGTCATCACAACAGAAAGCGGCAAATAACCAGCGGTAATACCTTTTGACAAACAAAGGAAGTCTGGCGTGATATCTGCTTGTTCACAAGCAAAGAAAGTACCTGTACGGCCAAAGCCAACCGCAATTTCATCAGCAATTAAATGCACACCATATTTATCACAAGCTTCTCTTAATAAACGCAGGTACTCTGGATCATACATACGCATACCACCAGCACACTGAATTAATGGCTCAAGAATAACAGCGCATACTGTTTCATGATGCTCTTCTAAGGCTGCTTCCATGTGCTTAAACATTTCTCGAGCATGTTCCGCAGGTGAAACACCTTCTGGACGGTAATAACTATCTGGGCTTGGTACTTCAATTGGGTCTAGTAAGAGAGGGCCATAAATCTCTTTGTATAAGGCCACACCAGATACAGCAAGCGCAGCTAGGGTTTCACCATGATATCCATTTGAGATCGAAATAAAGCGAGTTTTCTTGTGCTGGCCTTTATTACGGTATGAGTGAAAGCTCATCTTCAAGGCTACTTCAACAGCAGAAGAGCCGTTATCAGCATAAAAACAGCGGGTTAAGCCTTGAGGTGCTTTTTCCACAAGTCGTTTGGATAAATCGACAATTGGTTGATGAGTAAAGCCAGCAAGAATGACATGCTCTAAGTTTGAAAGCTGCTCTTGAATTTTACCATTAATAAAATCATTGCTATGACCAAAGAGGTTTACCCACCAAGAGCTAACAGCATCAATGTAACGCTTTCCGTCAAAGTCTTCTAACCAAATGCCTTTTCCTTTTGCAATAGGAATAATTGGCATTGATTCGTGATCTTTCATTTGTGTGCATGGATGCCAGACATGATCAAGAGCTGTATCTGCAAACGCCTGGGACTTAGGTCCTAACTGGAATCTTGAGGACATACTCACCGCCTTCTTTACTGGGTAATTAACTTGATAAAAGTGATATTCCAAGACATGGTAACACTTCAAGCCCGTAAAAGAGTGATCAAGTCATAAATTCAGATGAGCCTTGTCTTACAGCGAGAATTTACCGTTAATATACTTACAGATCAAACCAGATACGCTGAAAGGATCTAGCTTAAAGACTTCCGTTAACGTAATACCAGCTTCGGCGTTATAAAGTACCTCTAAAGCATTCTCCACAGGTACAATTTCAAAATCGCTGTATTCAGTAAAGTGCATGATGGCATGGGTGCGCTGATCCAACATTTTATCCACAGGATTAAAGACGATATCCCCTGCTGCTATTTGCTCCAGTGTTTCAATAGCATCTAAGCCCCCTTTATGAGCTGCAATACATTGGAGCACGTGAGGATCTTCTAACCCATATTGGGCGCTTACTTTACGAGATCGATGAGATTCAGAAAGAAATGCATCTGTTTTAATAAAAGCTGCCAATGCTGCCAGTGCATGTGAAGCATGTTTTTTCAATGCCGAAATATGATCACTTAATTCAGCAAAAGTTGTTTTAATAACAACAACACCTGTCACATAATCAAAACCGCGAATACGCCCATCTTGTAAGCGTCGACCACGATTTAAATGGATATAGTCCTGCAGTTGAAAGTCACCAAGCTTTGTATGAAACCATTCCTCTTGGGTTTCTCTTAAAGCAGCCTCTAAAAAGGATTCACCAGCTTCAACTGCGCCACCAAAGGTTGATTTCCAAGTATTATCAAAACGCTTAGCTCGAACGATATAAGCACCCTGCTCTGTCTCACAGATAATAACTACACCTGCACCTGGGTTGCGCCATAAATAGGTTCGCTGCGTTTTATGCGGCATCGTATTAAGAAGAGCGCTTGCTCTTTCTGATGAGAAGTAATCTCTGGCAGGGCTTAGGTGATAGAGCTCTTTAAGCTCTGAAGGGGTTAGTTTTGAAATGCTGTCGTTATCGACCATAGAAGGCATGCCTTGTTAAAATACGTATTCGTGAGTCATCTCTATTGATAACATACTTTATTGTGCCATAGGCACTGGAGTATCAGAAATGACTCACAAATAACACGTACAAACCTTACTAATCAAAGGCACCTAGCTTGAGGTTGCGACAAATCGCAAGGCTTGGTTCTGCTTGGTTAAGTGTATAGAAGTGAAAGCTAGGCGCACCAAGGCCTATCAACTTTTCCACTAAGCGAGTAACAGCTTCTTCACCAAGCTGACGGATAGACTTTGTATCATCACCATAAGCCATCAACTGCTTTTCTAACCAACGTGGAATTTCAGCGCCACACATCTGTGAAAAGCGTGCTAAACGTGAGTAGTTTGTAATTGGCATAATGCCTGGCACAACAGGAATTTTAACATTCTTTTTGGCACATAAGTCCATAAAATGCTCATATGCATCTGCATTATAAAAATACTGTGTAATGGCTGAGTTTGCGCCAGCATCAACTTTTTCCACAAAGCGTTGGAAGTCAAGATCCATTGTCACACCCTGTGGATGCATTTCAGGATAGGCAGCCACCGCTAAATGGAAGTGATCACCTGTTTTTTCACGAATGAATGCAACAAGGTCACGAGCATAAGCAAATTCGCCTTTTAAAATACCCATACCTGAAGGCAGATCACCCCGTAGAGCAACCATTTTATTAATACCATGGGATTTATATTCTTCAAGAAGACTACCAAGATGCTCTCGATTATCACCAACACAGCTTAAATGTGGTGCAGAGTTAATACCTGTCACTTTTCGGGTTTCTAACACTGTTTCAAGTGTATGGCTACGTGTTGTACCACCTGCACCATAAGTTACAGAAAAATAAGTTGGATCTGCAGCAGCCAGTTTGGTGCGCTCTTCACGCAATTTGTTTTGTGATTCTTCAGACTTTGCTGGAAAGAACTCAAAACTAATACTCGGCTTATGATTCGATGTATTACTCATATTGAAACTCCACAAATGTTAGGTCATAAACGTTAAAGACCTTGCCTAGTTTCTAAAAACAAAAAAGCATTAAAAGAATTGATTCTTTTAATGCTTTATATGCTTGAATAATTCAATCTTAATCAAGACTAACTTATTCAAGTTCTGACTTTTTAAATATATCAGAACTTTATTTTAGACCAGTATTATTAATACTTCAGTTATTAATACTTATAGTCTTCACCTTTGTATGGACCTTCAACAGGTACATAGATGTAGTCAGCTTGTGCTTGAGTCAGCTGAGTCAATTGACCGCCGAAACCTTCAACCATATAGCGTGCTACTTCTTCATCAAGGTGCTTAGGTAGAAGCTCTACAGTAAGCTGTGCTTGCTTCTCTTCAGCAGATGCGTCTGCAAATTTCTTAGCGTAAAGGTGAATTTGCGCTAGAACTTGGTTTGCAAAAGAACCATCCATGATACGGGATGGGTGACCAGTTGCATTACCAAGGTTTACGAGACGACCTTCTGATAGAAGAAGAAGGTAATCGTTACGATCATCGCTACGGTATACACGGTGAACTTGTGGCTTTACTTCTTCCCACTTCCAGTTTTTACGCATGTACGCAGTGTCGATTTCGTTATCAAAGTGACCAATATTACATACAACTGCTTTTGCTTTGATTGCTTGAAGCATTGCAGCATCACAAACGTCGATATTACCAGTCGTTGTCACAAGAATATCGACGTTAGACATGACTTCTGCATTGATATCTTCAACTTTACCAGTGTTAATACCATTTTTGTATGGAGATACAACTTCGAAACCATCCATACATGCTTGCATTGCACAGATTGGATCAATCTCAGATACCTTAACGATCATGCCTTCTTGACGTAAGCTTTGAGCAGAACCTTTACCAACATCACCGTAACCAACAACAAGTGCTTTCTTACCAGATAGAAGGTGATCTGTACCACGCTTAATAGCGTCGTTTAGCGAGTGACGGCAACCGTATTTGTTGTCATTCTTAGACTTAGTAACTGCATCGTTTACATTGATTGCAGGTACTTTAAGCTTGCCAGCTTTAAGAAGTTGGTTCAGACGAATAACACCTGTAGTCGTTTCTTCAGAAATACCGTGGATATTTTCTAGCACTTGTGGGTACTTGTCATGAAGCATAGCAGTCAGATCACCACCATCATCAAGAACCATGTTTGCGTCCCATGGCTGACCATCTTTAAGGATAGTCTGCTCAATACACCACTCGCCTTCTTCGTTTGTTTGGCCTTTCCAAGCGTAAACGGCAACACCACGTGCAGCCATCGCAGCAGCAGCATGATCTTGAGTTGAGAAGATGTTGCAAGAAGACCATCTAACTTCAGCACCAAGCTCAGTCAGAGTTTCAATCAGAACACCTGTTTGAATTGTCATGTGAAGACAACCAAGAATTTTTGCACCCGCAAGAGGTTGGTCAGCTTTGTACTTTTCACGAAGCGCCATTAGTGCAGGCATTTCACTTTCTGCGATTTCAAGCTCACGACGACCAAGGTCTGCAAGAGAAATATCAGCAACTTTATAATCTGTAAAATCAACAGTACTTGTCATTTGGTAACTCCATTAGATAAAAATAAAGCCCGAGGGTGTTAGGGACATTACCTAACACAAGTTCCCGTGGGAACAACCTCAGACTTCATTAAAAAGGTATTTTACTTTAGCTTAAACGGGGCTTAGAAGCCAGCGCCAGACTTAAGTGCTTCAACCTTATCTGTATTTTCCCAAGTGAAACCTAGGTTTTCGCGGCCGAAGTGACCATAAGTTGCAGTTGGACGGTAGATTGGGCGCTCTAGATCAAGAGAAGTAATGATACCTCTTGGTCTTAGTTCGAAGTTTTCACGAACAAGCTCAACGATTCTTTCGTCAGCAATTTTACCAGTACCGAATGTGTTGATACTGATAGATGTTGGCTCAGCAACACCGATAGCGTAAGACACTTGGATCTCACAACGCTCAGCAAGACCTGCAGCAACGATGTTCTTCGCAACATAACGACCAGCGTATGCAGCAGAACGGTCAACTTTACTTGGATCTTTACCAGAGAATGCACCACCACCGTGACGAGCCATACCGCCGTAAGAGTCCACAATGATCTTACGACCAGTTAGACCACAGTCACCCATTGGACCACCAATGATGAATACGCCCGTTGGGTTGATGAAATATTTAGTATCAGCATGTAGCCACTCAGCTGGAAGTGTTGGCTTGATGATTTCTTCCATTACAGCTTCTTGCAGGTCAGCAAGTTTTACATCTGGAGAATGCTGAGTTGAAAGTACAACTGCGTCGATAGCACATGGCTTACCTTGTGCGTCATACTTGAATGTCACCTGAGATTTAGCATCTGGGCGAAGGAAGTCTAGCGTGCCGTTCTTACGAACGTCAGCGTGACGAGCCATCATTTGGTGAGCATAGTAAATTGGCGCAGGCATAAGCGTTTCAGTTTCAGAAGACGCATAACCAAACATAAGACCTTGGTCACCAGCACCTAGCTCGATGTCGTCTTTACGATCAACACCAACAGAGATATCCATGGATTGCTTGCCGATTGCGTTTAGTACTGCGCAAGAATCGCCATCAAAACCCATATCAGAAGATGTATAACCGATATCTTTGATCACACCACGAGTGATTGCTTCAATATCAACCCATGCAGAAGTTGTGATTTCACCAGCAACGATTGCCATACCTGTCTTAACAAGACACTCACAAGCAACACGAGCGTTCTTATCTTGCTCAAGAATTGCATCAAGAATCGAGTCAGAAATTTGGTCAGCAATTTTATCAGGATGTCCTTCAGACACTGACTCAGATGTAAAAATAGAATATTCAGCCATATCTAAATCTCCGGGATTAAACGGGTATTATCGCCTTTCTTTTAAAGAGCACAATAAGACCTCGGAAAAGCGTGTTAAAAACGTACCAAAAACAACCGCCCCACTGTCACCACGCCAGCTGTTTTCAGGTGTCAACTATCTCTTTTTTTCAACTCGTTGTCAAAAGAAATAGGTCCTTTTTAGATGTTAGGTCTATCACAATCATCAGAGTTTTCATATTAATATCATCGAAAAAAGCGATACTTCTAACAACATAAAAGCCTATTAAAGCTTATACTTGCTCATCAAAAGAACAATGATCGCGACAATTCAAGAGATTAGCGAATGACAGACACTCGAAAAATAACCTATTCAACCTATGCAGACAAAGTCTGGCAACGTGGTTTAATCCATCTCGCCGAGTGGTTTACCGGCCGGAAGAAACTGCAAGCTCTTTATGATTCACTCCAAGATCAAGACCTTGAAAATACAACCTTTTGGGCGGAAGCATTAAAGCGATTAAACGTTAATCTCGATACACAAATTGCTCAACTGGAAAAAGTACCAGCCAACCAACCATTGGTTGTTGTTGCAAATCATCCATTTGGTGTTGTTGACGGTCTTGTCATTTGCCATCTCGTATCACTTATTCGTCCAAACTTTAAAATTGTTCTTAATGATGTTCTTTGCCAAGACTCAAGAATAGAAAAACACGTGCTACCTATTGATTTTGCACCAACGAGAACCGCCCAAAAAGAAAATTTACGCACTCGTAATGCATGCATAGAAGAACTTAATGCAGGTGGGACTGTGATTATATTTCCTGCTGGCGGTGTCTCTACTTCTCCATCCCTAGGTTCCACAGCAACCGATCTTGATTGGAAACCTTTTACTCAAAAGCTAATCGATAAGTCCAAGGCATCTGTCTTGCCAATGTACTTTCATGGCCAGAACTCATTCTTATTTCAGTTATTTTCGCAATTTAGCCTGACACTTCGCATTGGCATGCTTGTCAGAGAAGTGAATAACAAACGCAACTCAACTTTAAAAATCGAAATTGGAGAGCTCATTCCTTTTGAAGACATCGAGGCTATAAGTACTCCAGAAGCGCGACTCGAACATCTACGCCAAAGCGTTTACAATCTGAGGCAGCCTTAAAAGGTATAACTCTTTCACACACTATCGATACAATCCCTATAGCCACTGAATGGAGATCAGTTTTAACCCATGCTTACTTACCCAAACATTGACCCAGTTGCGATAGATCTCTTTGGTCTTAAAGTACACTGGTACGGGCTGATGTACGTTGCTGCATTCGCCATGGCATACCTTCTTGCAAAATACCGAATTAATTCAGGTCGTTACAATTGGACTATGGATGAAGTGAGTGATCTTCTCTTCTACGGCATGGTCGGTGTGATATTCGGTGGCCGTATTGGTTACTTTATTTTTTACCAAGACCCAAGCGTTTGGATGAAAAAGCCTTGGGAAATATTCATGATCCAAAACGGCGGAATGTCCTTCCACGGTGGCCTGATTGGGGTTACACTTGGTGGCTGGTATTTTAGCCGAAAATTTAAACGATCTGTGCTTGAAGTTGGAGACTTCCTCGTGCCATTGGTACCACTGGGCTTAGCCTTTGGTCGAATTGGCAATTTTATTAATGGCGAACTCTGGGGCCGAGTTACTTCTGCCGACTTCCCATTAGCGATGATTTTTCCAGGTTCAGATGGATTACCGAGACACCCGTCGCAATTGTACCAAGCCAGCCTTGAGGGCTTACTGCTGTTTATCGTACTCTGGTGGTACTCATCAAAACCACGTCCACTTGGTACGACATCAGCGCTGTTCCTCGTTGGTTATGGTATTGCAAGATTTTCAGCAGAATTTGTACGTCAACCAGATGCCCAATTGAACTTTATCTTTGGCGACTGGATGACAATGGGGCATGTATTAAGCACGCCAATGATTATCGGCGGCATTATCATGTTCGCAATCTGCTCCAAACAACAGAAAAAAGTGTAGGAATTTCAATAATGCAAGCTTATTTAGATTTACTAACTCATATTCGCCAAAATGGCACATTGAAAAGCGATCGCACAGGCACAGGGACTTATTCTGTTTTTGGTTATCAAATGCGTTACGATCTTTCAGAAGGCTTTCCTTTAGTCACAACAAAAAAAATCCATTTGAAATCAGTGGTTCATGAACTTCTTTGGTTTATTGCTGGTGATACGAACATCAAATACTTAAAAGAAAATGGCGTTTCTATTTGGGATGAATGGGCTGACGAAAACGGCGATCTAGGCCCTGTTTACGGAAAGCAATGGCGCTCATGGGCATGTCCAGATGGTACTACTCGTGATCAGCTTAAAGATGTTGTCGAGCAAATTAAAACCAACCCTGATTCTCGTCGCCTGTTAGTTAGTGCATGGAATGTATCAGACATTGAAAACATGGCTTTACCACCATGCCACTGCTTATTCCAGTTCTATGTAGCAGACGGCAAACTCTCCTGCCAGCTTTACCAGCGTAGTGCCGATGTATTTCTTGGTGTGCCTTTTAATATCGCATCATATGCACTTCTTACAGCGATGATTGCCCATGCATGCGACCTAGAACCAGGTGAGTTTGTTCATACACTAGGTGATGCGCACCTTTATACAAACCATCTAGAGCAGGCAGATCTTCAGATCAGCCGTAACCCTCTGCCACTACCGAAGCTGACGCTTAATCCAAATCAAAAAGATTTGTTCAAGATGACCGCTGAGGATATTATCATCTCTGATTATGAGCACCACCCGCACATCAAAGCACCAGTTGCTGTGTAGGGCTGCCCCTATAACACTTAAAAAGAGAAAAGGTTTAGTATGTCGCCGAATTCTGAAGTCAAAAACCCAATTACACTTATTGCAGCCATGGGGCTGGACAGAACAATAGGTTTAGATAATCAAATGCCATGGCATTTGCCTGAAGATTTAAAATTCTTTAAGGCAAGAACCTTAGGCAAAGTCATGATTATGGGTAAAAATACTTTTGACTCAATTGGGCGACCACTTCCTGGCAGGACAACCATCATTGTGTCCCGCTCATTAACACAAGAAACTTCACCTCATCCAGACTGCCTTATTGCTGCCAGTATTGAAGATGCAATATCTATGGCACAAGAGAAGTCCCCTGAAGGTCAAGAAATCATTATTGCTGGTGGTGGCCAAATTTATAAGCAGTCAATTGATCTTGCTCACAGGCTAGTTGTGACGCAAATTCAAAAAAGCTTTAATGGCGACACTTTTTTCCCTGAATGGACTCAGGAAGAATGGCAGATGATTTCAAGAGAAGATCATGAGCAGGCTCAAGAGCCACATCTAGGCTATAGTTTTCAGGAATATCATAGAGTGCCTGAAATAGCTTAAATAAAGCTCATTTTGCAACATAGAATCGCTAAAGTGGATGATTAAAGACACTTGAGCGAATCTTCGTTACAAGAGATAAAATAATCGCATTCACATGAATTGCAGCAATGGATTATGCTGGAATGATATTCGGGCATACGCTACCAATCGCATAAAGACTGACGACAAAGGTATTAGTCATGATTTTAGATTTATTTAAACCAGCATGGCAGAGCACAAACCCTATTCGCCGACGTAAAGGGGTTCAAAAACTTAACCCTGAAATTACTGTTGAAGCGGATACTCTGTTCTCTCTGGCTTCAAGCGACCCGGAACAAACTGTACGACTTGCAGCTATTGAGCGTATATCAAACATTACGCTTTTAGCTCGTCTTTTAAAAAATGCACCAACATCATTAGAGCAAGATAAACTTGGTCGCCTTGTGACCCTCGCTGTTCTAAACGAATCAGCAGATATGGAAGGTTTACAAAAAGCAATCGACCTTATCGATATGGATGATGATCTGATTCGAATTTCTATGTCTGCCGCCTCTAGTGATGCACAGATTCAAGCCGTTAATAAAATTTATAAAGAGGAGAATCTACTTAAGGTTGCTCTTGATCATCCTCTTGCCAAACTAAGACAGCTTGCTGCAGAAAAAATTCAACATCCAACATTATTAAATCAACTTTTAGAAAAAGTAAAAGGCAAAGATAAAAGTGTATGGCGCATTGTCAAAGACAAAATTGATGGCAATAAAGCTGAAGAAGCAGCGCTTGAGAAACGTCGTGAAGTTGCGGAAGAGTGCTTTGCTCAAATCCAGCAATTGCAAAATAAAGATGTTGATACACTTTTGAAGCAAAAATGGATGCTCGTTCACACTAAATGGAAAGAAATACCAGAAGAAGATAAAGCCCACCTTGATGCAAGCGGGCTTATTGACACTATTACAACTAAAGTACAAGCTTTTGATGCTCGCTCTGCAGAAGAGCAATTCCAAATCGAAAGTAAAGCCGATGCAGAAAATGAGCAGCAGCAATCCCTTAGCTTGATTACTGATGCACTGAATATTCTGAGATCAACGGAAACATCTGGCTTAGACATTCCTTCTCTGCGCGCAACACTCACAACGCAAGTAAGTCGCTGGGAAACAGCAAGCGAGATGCATCCACCGCTTGATCATTTAAAGACTGCCTATGAAAGAGACTCTAAAAAGCTTTCTCAAGCAATTAATGCGATTTACACCCTACGTGAGCATATTGAAGCAATAAAAGAAATTCATGATGAACTTCATCAATTAATGCCAGATGATATTGCGCGAAACACAAAGCTTTACCATAAAACTGAAGCTTTAATACAGCGTATCAACTGGCCTGGCGACGTTATTATCCCAAAAGATATGCAGCGCCTTACTACAGACTTCCAATGCCTTGAAGATCGCTTTGGCCGCCAAGATGACATTCTTGAAAAGCTCAAAGCGCAGATAGTACATGAGCTCGAAAAACTCAAAGCCATTATTGAAAGCGGCAAACTTAATGATGCAGATTCAACAATTAAATCGATTCAAGGTACTTTGAAAAAGCTACCAGATCAGCCTGCAGAAGAAGTGCGCCAAGAGCTTAAACCGCTTCTAGCGCAATATGCAGAATTAAAAGACTGGCAAGCTTTTGCTGCACAGCCGAAAAAAGAAGCGCTCATTAGCTCGATGGAAGGCTTGGCACAAGATACAACGGCTGATGTAGACCCGGGTGTTCGCCTTGACTACATTCAAAAGCTTCAAAAAGAATGGAAGGAACTTGGCCGCCTAGATCCGACAACTGAGAATGAGTTATGGGAACGCTTCCAAGCAGCTTCAAAAGAAGCATACGCACCTTGTAAGGCTTATTACGAAGAACAAGCAAATACTCGTGAACGCAATAAAGCACATCGCGAAAAAATGTGTGATCAGATTGATGATTACCTTGAGCGTTATAACTGGGATAATGCAGATTGGAATAGTGTGCAAGACATGGTTAAGCTTGCTCGTGAAGAGTGGAAACAGTATTTACCTGTTGACCGCAAATATCATCGTGCACTTGAAGATCGATTTGCACAGCTTATTCAGCAGCTCAATGAAAAGCTCAATACTCATAAACAAGCGAACCAAGTGATTAAGCAAAAAATTCTTGATCAAGCATTAACACTGCTTGAAAACGAAGACTTGGATGCAGCAATTCAAACAATGAAAAACTTACGCACAGAATGGCGCGCTGTAGGTATGCTGCCACCAGAAACATACAAAGAAATGAACCAATCATTTTACGATACGTTTAATGAACTGACTGCTCGTAAACAAAAGCAATGGTCTGATGTTGAAGCACAGAAAAAGCATAATGCGGAGCAAGTAAGCCAACTCCTTAATACGCTTGAAGCAGTTATCAACGATGAGAACCCAGCAAAAGTATTGACGAGCCAGCAAGAGCTACAAGATGCAGAGCAAGGTTTTTCTGAATATGCTCCATTATTTGAGCAAGATAATAAAGCTCTACGTAAGCGCTTTAATCAGCTCAATAAAGATTTTGAAAAAGCCACGAAAGCGGCTAAAAACTTGTCTAAAAAACAAATGGTCAGCGACTTATGGCATCGCTCTCAACTGCTAAGACAGCTTGAGTTTAAAGTTGAAACTCAAAATCTAAGCACAACTGAGCTTAATGCGATTAAAGAGGAATGGAGTAGTATTCCAGACTCTAACCATCAAACAATTACAACTTTAAATGCACGTTTTGATGCAGCAATGAAAGCACTTGAAACAGGTGAACTTAATATTCTTGAGAAAGCCAACTCCAAGTCTGATATTTATGCATTAGAGCTGTGTATTTTGATGGAGATCTTGGCAGAAACAGAGTCCCACGAAGAAGATGCTGAGCTTCGTTTACAGCTACAAGTGAACCGTCTAAATCAATCCATGCAAACTCGTAAAGAGAATAATGGCTTTGATGAGTTCGACCACCTTACACTGGAATGGTGTAATACAGGGCCTCTCTCTCGTCAAAATCAACAAGAGCTTGAGCAACGCTTCGAGCAAGCTCGTCGACACTATCTACAAGCTCAATCTTAAGCGAGCTGTACCCATAGTGTTGAAAAGTGCAGGTAATTCAATACCTGCACTTGTATCCCCTCACCTTGTTTCTGTCTCACTCAGAATTATTCTACAAGTGGCAAGTCAGATTGCTTATTTAAGGCATTTAACCAAGTTTCAAGAAAACCTTTGGCAGCACTAGTGTCTTGCTTCATATGTTCATCTAAACGCAGAAACTGCTCAACTTGGCACAAATCATCTTTAAATGTCCATCTCTGATAACCACCAGCCCAGCGTGCTTCACCTTCAAATAATTCTCCACTCAAGTCAAAACGTAAATACACCTCAACGTGAGGGTTATTTGGGTGAAACACCTGTAACTGACGATGACTAATCTGCAGCACTTCAAGGTTATAAAAATGACTTTGAATCCACTCTTGATCGATCAAACTCGTATCCGACATAAAACATTAAATCTCTTTCGGCAAGTTAGTAACACCTGCTTGGCGAGATTCCATGGTTTTCTGGATATTGGAACTCTTCTCTGCAGCTTCATTGAGTGTGCCGCCAAGCTCTAATATTTTAGATCGAATATCATTTGGTAAACCTGAATCATCGTCAACATTCTGCTGCAGAATAGCTCTTACATCCGCTTCCGAATATTTTTTACCATCAAACTCAATAAAGGTGTCGGACGATGGTTGCGTTTCACTTAAAGCTGCAATAATTGCAAAGGCTGCATCTACAACCCCCTGCTTGCTGCGAGCTTGCTCTGGACAAATAAGCCCCATACGGTCTTCTGGACGATCATAAAACTCGCCAGTTAACTTACGATAAGTAAATGCAGCTACAGTGGCACTCGGATCACTACCATATGTTACAGATAAGTCTTTTTCTTGACGCTCATAGAGAAAACGAGACTGTTGATAAGGCGCTCGCAGCAAAGATTCAAGAATAATATTTTTGAAGGCTGGCAAGGCATCCTCATGGAGAATCTCAAATAAAAGCATCTTAATAACAGGTTTAATCGTATCAAGAGGAATAGGCTTTTTAGGATTTGCATAGATAAGCTTTCGCAGTACGCTTGTCACATCATTTGAGCTATTAATAGCTGTATCGAGCGTAGGCTGGTTTGGTACTTCTTCTTTTGAAATATCAACAAACTGCTCCCACATTCTGCGACTGTGGTTTAAGTCATGCACAAAAAATTCAGCAGGTGTATTCCAGTGACCATCAGCATAAACTGGCTTATCGGATACACCAACAAAACCTAATGGAACGCCTCTTACTTTTAATATTTGTGTGGCACCAATATTAAACGAGGTTGGAAACAGAATATATTTCGGAGCTTGCGCCTTCATGTGAGGCATGTAATACAACCATCTCAATGTATGATAAAGCGGCGTAGTACGACCACCAATTCGGCCACGCTCATGGATATCAAGAAAATCAACAGCGGTTTTGAGAGCGCTCACAGTATCCAAATATGGGCAACCACGATCAAGGACGCCTTTTAGCTCTTTTAATGCACGGTTATGCAATGGCGCAAGGTATGAATAAAGTGCCGTATTTTCTTTAATAATATCTGTGGATAAACCTTTCATTGTTTCAAGAACTGTGTATTTGAACTCTGGGAAAGGTGCCTGAATATCTTTACTTAAGCGCGCCGACATGTTTTCGTAGGCTTTAAGCGGGTCTTTCACAATATTTTGAACGATAACTTGGTTTTCTTTATGGATGTCAGACATCGTTAAGTCAGTAAAATGATCTAAACCATGCGTATCATTAATAGTAAGAGTGTTTTGAGTTACATCAGCATTTAATGCTGTATGAAAATCACTGCATTTTTGCAATGCATCAAATACGAGTTCACTATGGTGTGAGCTCACACCCAAAGGATTATAGGCTGGGGCTAAACCATCTTTAGAGTCTTCATCTGACTGCTCTGCACTTTTAACTTTCATTAAAGATGCTCGCAAGGCAGCTATTGTTTGCTGTCTCATGCCTTCCATAAAAGGCATAGCTTCAATATGAGAAGACTTCTGCAATGCACTCAAACGTTCAAGCTCAAGTTTTAAAATAGGCTTTATATTGGTTTCAAAAATAGGCTGACCAGCTAAAGAGCCATACTGTTTTCCTTTCAGACCTGTTGTAGGGTTTTGCAAGGTTCCAAGTTTCTTCATAAGTCGCTGAAACGCTTCTAACTGCTTACGAGCACGATCTTTATCACCAAGAGGCAGGCTGCCTGCTTTTTTAATACCTGCCAACTTAGCTTGGTTTGACTCGGAGCTATGCGACGGATCACGAAGCGACTCAGCTAATTGCACACTGACTTGGCTAGGATTAAAGGTTTTAGAGCGAGAGATCAGTGACAACTTAGAATCAGTTGATGAGAAAGGTTTGTTATGCTGTAAATGAAGACTTTGATTTGAGGTATTCGCAATAGAGCTAGTCATAGTTCTGATCTCTTGAAAGCTGATAGACCTTATATTCCAACATGCTCAACATGTATAAGAATATAATTTTAAATAGACAGTCAATTCTAAAGAACTCCACCCTGCCCAACAATAAAATCCGTTTTCTAGTTACAATTAGGTTACTTACCAGCTCAATGTAGATACCTGTTTTATTTAACAAAAACCAACATGCTCAAATTTCAAACAAATTCTTTTTTCTGTAAATAAAATATCTAAAGATCATAGTGCTTGTGATAGATTTTATAACCCTCTCAGCAACTAACGCGCTGAGAACAAAAAACATCAAAGCCTATAGAGATCTTATCGCAATGACATTGACTCAAAAACTTGTTCAAGCACCAACAAGCCTTGTAACTGCACCAGATACTTATGACTATAAACTGGCCTTTGCTAAAAAGTTTTTAAAAAACTTATTCACACGACATAAGCCAAAGCTTCTCCCCGAACATTTGGACGTTTCAAGTACAATCGAGGTCTCACCTGCATTGCTTCAGAACTGGCATGAGTTTTTAGGCTTACAGTCATCTCTACAGGCTTCAGCACCCTATTTCTTAGGTGCTGCATTACTGAATACAATTGATTTACTCAACCGAAGCCATATTTCTTTGGCAAAGCTTGTTCACCTTAAATCAAGTGTGATCATTCATAAACCTGTAGCAGTAAAAGCAAATGCACATATAACAACAACGCAAAAAATAAATAAAATACAGATTCGTAAAAATGCTTTTATCTTAGGGTTATCTGGTGAGATCTCGATAGACGGTCATCTTTTCAGAACACATCAAGAAGATTTTTATATTCGAAATTCTAAGCTCATCTCTGAAAACGTAAATTTGCCTGTGCATGATTGCAGCCATATGATTCGCCATATTAAGTCTCGAAAAGCACAGCTCTACCTTTCTGTGACAAGACCACCAGTACCTGTGACCATTAAAAAAAGCATGCCTTTAAACTATGCCCATATTTCAGGTGACTACAATTTGTTTCACGCTACCAAAATTGGTGCAAAGCTCTGTGGGCAACCAGAGGCATTTTTACAAGGCACAGGTGTTCAAAGTCTATGCTGGCAGTTTCTTGAGAATGCATTAAAGAAACAAGTTAAGAATTTTGATATTATTTTTGCAAAGCCTGCATATGTTGGTAAAACATACGCCCTTTGGTTTGACCATCAATCTTTCGAACTGGTAGATGATCATTTTACGTTGGTCGCCTTTGGTGGTTACTCGGTTTAAAGCTCAAGCTTGGCATAATCACTTTGAATAAACTCAAAGAGAATGCGTTCGACTTTACGTAGACCTGATTTTTCTTCTGGTTCTTGGTTGAGCTGAAGCCAATCTTTGTTCTTAACAAGCTTAAGTAAGGCTGGATGGTTATAACTGGATTTCAGTACGGCAGTTGTATTGCCCGTTTGCTTAGAAATAGCTTCTAAAACAGAAGTTAAGCTGACATTGTCAGCTTCTTTTTGCCTCAAAGCCTCTTGGAGAAACAAACTACTGAAGCGCCAAGTGCGAAAATCTTTTGCAGAAAAAGCGCTTCCCATATGCTCCTGAATAAATTGATTCACATCACTAGAACCTAGTGAGTAATACTCACCATGCTTTTCATATTGGAACAGTGTTTGCCCAGGAATGTCCACACACTCTTGAATTAAAGCAATCACTTTTTTATCTGAAATGAGCTTTTCTTGATGAACTTGGCCCTTACCATCATACTCAAGCCAAAGCTCATCATCCTCAAAAGAAACATGCTGGTTTTTTAAGGTGGTAATACCATAGGTTTGATGCTTTTCAGTCGCGTTCGTGCTACCAACGCGAATACCTGTTGAATCCAAAAGTCGAATCATGACTGCTAAAATAGTATTTTTATCATGGCTTTCTAACTTCATGTATTCGGTGATCTTACGCCGAATGCTAGGTAACTTTTCAGCAAATTCAGTCATAAGGCTGTATTTACATAAATTACGCAGTTCACTCCAACTCACGTGATAAAAATACTGTTTCTTAGAAGTGCTATCTAAACCTGTCGCCTGCAAATGGCCATTTGCCAAAGGGCAGTACCAGACATCTTCATATGTAGGTGGTACTGCAATAGCTTTTAATCGTGCTTTCTCAGCTTCATTACGAATAACAACGCCATTCTTATCAATATAAGAAAAACCACGACCACATCGGCGACGCTTTATACCTGGTGGCTCTTCCTGTACATAGATAAGATCACATTGCGACAATCCCTGCTGTAGCTTTGATTCGTAACCTTTAAAGCCCATATTAATATCCTCAATCACTTAAGTCATGTGCCGCCTCGTTATACATTAAAGATAATCACTTCACTTTTACGTCAAAACCCTATAATGCCTGAAAGAAAGGTGTCTTCACCTCAAGCTAAAATTAGCTACTCTTAAGAACGTGTACAGTAAAAATTCAGATTGAAACATGCAGGATAAAGTCTCTTGCACGGTATTATCAGCAGCATATTCGCACTAAGGCTCTCTATGGACTTAACACAGCAAACCTCATATAAATACCCTGTTTATACAGCCCAAGAAGCACAGTGGTTTGATACAAATGCGATAAGTAACGGTATTTCTGGCTTTAGCCTCATGCAAAAAGCCGGTTTAAAAGCATGGCGATATATCGAAAAAAAATTAACGTCCCGAATGGATATCCATGTTTTTTGTGGCAGCGGTAATAACGGTGGCGATGGCTGGATTTTTGCCATGGAGGCGCATAAAGCAGGTCATAAAGTTCATGTTTGGCATAAACAAGCTCGGTCTGAAAGTGCACAACAAGCCTTTAAAAAAGCAGCAGCTATTTTATTTCTCGACCGTATCACGGAATTAAATTCAAACTCATATTCAAAACTAGAATACCTAATACAATTCTCTCAACAGAACCCTGTTCTCATCGTAGATAGTCTGTTTGGGATCGGTTTAAATCGCCCCCTCAATGATAAGTTCTGCCAAATTATTGCGGCCATGAATCAAGTCAATGGTTATAAATATGCTTTAGATATACCTTCGGGTATTAATGCGACTACAGGCTTTCAAGAAGGCACAGCATTTCAAGCTCAAGACACCATTACCTTTATTGTGGAAAAGCAAGGGCTCTTTAGAAACGAAGGTAAAGCATGCTCTGGCACTGTACATCTAGAACCATTGGATTTAGATGTATCTCCATGCATGCTAGAAGAATCCACTCTAAAAAAATCATATAGAGTCTACCGAGATCAACCTTCACCTGATGCGCTGACTCGCCCAGAGTATGGCCATAAAGGCAGCTTTGGAACTCTCTTCTGTGTTGGGGGAGATCAAGGGATGGGTGGTGCTATTATTATTGCAGCAGAGTCAGCTATCAGATTCGGTGCGGGTAAAGTTTTTATCGCGAGTCATGATTTTCATAACACTATCGCGATAACTCGTTGTCCAAGCCTTATGTCTTCCAGTTTAAATCATATAGAAACTGATGCCTCTTCCTTCCAAGAACAGCTTGAACAAGCGAATAGCCTTGTGCTTGGGCCTGGATTAGGACAAAGTCACTGGTCACTAGAATGCTTTAAAGCTTGCTTTAACAGCGCTTTTAATGGACATATTATTCTTGATGCTGATGCCTTAAACTTGATATCACATCATGATGAGGCTTATAAGGTCTTCATGGAAAGAGACCTGAATGCTATTATTACACCACACCCGAAAGAAGCAGATCGTTTACTTGGTAGGCTCTTCAAGGAAAGTGAACTGAAAACACTCAGCCCTTTTGATAAAGCGATTGCTTTGAGCAAACATTACAAGTGTATCTGTGTCCTAAAAGGGCATGGCACAATTATCGCCTCTGAAGATACTGCTTTTATCAGCGAAACTGGTAACTCAGCCCTTGCAAAGGCAGGTCAAGGTGACTGTTTATCTGGTATGATTGGCGCTTTGCTTGCACAAAACTTACCATTGCTTGATGCAGCTCGGTTAGCCGTCTGGGCACACGGGCTAGCTGGTGAGTTTTGGAGCCAAACAGAAAGCAAACTAAGCCTAATGCCGCATGAAACAGCGCAAATTGCAGCAAAAGCACTTAAAGAAAAACGACAAGAGATACATCATGCCTCAGCTACGTACTAATAAAAGCTATACCTTATCAACAGAAGATGAAACTCGTGACTTTGCGCGCCACATTGCTGCAACAACTCACGCAGGCGATGTCATTTTTCTCGAAGGCCCTCTTGGCGCAGGTAAAACCTTTTTTTCCCAGGCATTTATCCAATCTCTAGGTCATGATGGTAAAGTTCTTTCACCAACTTATAGCCTTGTTCAAAGCTATACTGTCAAATTACAGACACAAGCATTACCTTCTCAGCTGCATCACTTCGATCTCTATCGTCTTGCAGACCCTGAAGAACTTGAATTCATTGGTATAAGGGATTATATCAACCCAGATTATGTTTGCTTAATTGAATGGCCATCTAAAGGTAAAGGCATTCTTCCAACACCAAGTGTATATATACAGCTTGATTATGCGCCTTCAAACCCACAAGGGCGAGTTGCTAAAGTGACGTACGCTTAAACGAAGCAAACGCACTTCAATACTTTACAACGCAAGCAAAGCAAAACGGAGACACCTTAGTTTGACTCACACTATTTGCATTTCACAAAAGCTAAAGCAGGGACTGCTTTACTTTCAAGAGTTTTTATCAACTAAGCTACTGCTTATTTTTAAAATCTGCTTATCTGGCCTTATTCTTTTGAGCTCTCATTCATTTGCGCTCGATAAAATTACAGATATTCGCTTTTGGCACGCACCAGAAAAAACAAGAATGGTCATCGACCTTACTGCTGGCGCAAGCTATAAAATTTTTAGCCTTGAAAACCCCGAGCGTCTCGTTATCGACTTAAAAGACACTGACGGTAATATGAAAAAAGTACCAGAAGTGAATTCAAAACTCATTAGAGGCATTCGTGTTGCTGCTCGAGAAGGGAAAAATGCCCGAATTGTAATCGACTTAAGACACAAACTTAAAATGGAGCATTTTGCACTTGCACCACAAAAACCTTACGGGCATCGAATTGTGGTTGACCTCTTTGTGCCTGAGGCAATTATGCCTGAAGAAGACCCTGTTCTAGCAATTATCCAAAAAAGTGTATACGAGCAGAAAAATCCACAAAAGCCTGTGGATAAACCAGCTTCAGAATCAAAACCTGAAGCTCAACAACAGCCCGCCTCTTTACCAGAAATCACTGCTCGCCGTGATGTTATCGTTGCAGTTGATGCTGGTCATGGTGGCGAAGACCCTGGCGCTATTGGTAAAGGTAAAACCTACGAAAAAACTGTTGTTTTAAAGATTGCTCAAGATTTAGCAAATACACTCAATGCTCAACCAGGTGTGACAGCGATGCTCACTCGCAAAGGTGATTACTTTGTTACCCTTGCTGATCGCGTTAAAATATCTCACCAAAAATATAAAGCTGACTTCTTTGTTTCAGTCCATGCCGATTCTGCTGGAAATGCATCTGCTCGTGGCGCTTCTGTTTACGTTCTTGGTCAACGAGGTGTTAATAGAACATTATCGCTCTACTTATCTGAGCAAGAACAAGCTGGTAATGCTCTTGGCACGAACGACTCAAAACAGTTGTCGTCTTTAAATAAAGTACTTGCAGATTTATCTCTTGATGGCAGCATGTCGCACTCTGTTTTAGCAGCAGATAAAGTCATTGATGAAATGAAACGTGTGACTCATATGCATGGTAAAGATGTTAAATACAATAACTTCCAAGTATTAAGAAACCCATATATGCCAGCAATACTTGTTGAAACAGGCTTTATTTCTAATAGAAAAGATGAGCAGTTACTGCTTAATAATAAACACCGAAAACAACTTGCTCAGGCAATCTCAAAAGGTATTATCGGTTACTTTAAAAAGCAACCGCCACCAGGCACTTATTTTTCGAACCTAAGAGATCATCCTGTGGTGACGCATGTGGTCAAACGTAATGAGTATTTATCCACAATCGCACAAAAATACAACACGACTGTTGCTGAAATTAAAAGCACCAATAACTTAAAATCTGACTCAATTCGAATTGGTCAAAAACTTACAATTACACAAGGGCTGAAGTAATGAAATCAGAATCATCTCAGATAATCCCTCGAGTAAAGGCATTAACAACACAGCTTGCCAATAAAATTGCAGCAGGTGAAGTGGTTGAGAGACCAGCATCTGTGGTTAAAGAGCTTGCAGAAAACTCGATTGATGCGGGCGCAACCCAGCTTGATGTCGATATTGAAAAAGGTGGTTTACTGCAAATTCGCATTCGAGATAACGGCTGTGGTATCCACAGAGATGATCTTGAACTTGCTTTAGCACCTCATGCGACAAGTAAGATTTCTGAATTTGAAGACTTATCAAATATTGTGAGTCTTGGCTTTCGTGGTGAAGCACTTGCGAGTATTAGCTCTATCTCACGTTTTACGCTTACATCATGCACAGAGCCTCATGGTGATGCTTGGCAAATTCAATGCGAAGGCAAGCTCGGTTCTCCAGGGCAAGTGCCGACAGCGCATCCAAAAGGCACAAGTATTGAAGTTCGAGATATCTTCTTTAATGTGCCGGCAAGACGTAAATTTTTAAAATCAGAAAAGACTGAGTTTTCCCATATTGAGCAAGTCATTACTCGACTTGCTTTAGCGCATTTTGGCGTTGGTTTTTTACTACGTCATAACAATAAAGTGATCTACGATTTGCGCCCTGCAGAAACAGCATCTGAAGAGCAGCGTCGAGTTCGCCTCATTATGGGTGATGATTTTAATAATGCCTCTTGGTATTTCGAAAACACTCGAGATGGCATGACAGTTCAAGGCTGGATAGCACAACCAAGCTTTTCGAGAAGCCAAGCAGACATGCAGTATTTCTATGTTAATAGTCGCCTTATTCGAGATAAGCACGTCAGTCATGCTGTGCGTATGGCATACAAAGATGTCCTTTATGGTGGCCGCTTCCCTGCATTTATTATTTATTTATCCATCGATCCTGATTTAGTCGACGTTAACGTTCACCCGCAAAAAAGCGAAGTGCGCTTTCAAGAAAGCCGAAAAGTACATGACTTTATTCGTCAAAGCATTAACGCTGCTATATCTGGAATTCGTCCTGAACAGTATTTTGAAGATGATGAAATTCAAGAGCCTGAGCCACCAAAACCACAGCTCAGTGCTCCAGCGGAAACACCACGCCCTATAGAGCCAGAGCAGCCTGCTGCACCAGTGCACCAACAAGATAACCAAAAGATAAAATCACCGCCTCCATCAACAGTGGCGAAAACATTTGATATTGAGCCAAAGAAGGCATACGAACCTCAACAGGAACCATTGGTTAACAAACCAACTCAGCCACCTGTTCAGCCGTCATTACCGATTGAGTCTGTAGATCCAGAGCCAATACCTGATCCTACTCCTGAGCCGCCAAAATCAATTGATAAGCCAGTGCAAAAACCTGCTGCAGACAAACCAAAAGATGAGCCACAACCAAAACAAAAAGTGGCGCCTATGCAGCAACCTAAACCAAAAGTCTATACAGACCCAATGGATGCCCCCCTAGGCCAAGCTCTAGCACAATTAAAAGGCATTTATATTCTCGCAGAAAATAAGACTGGTATGATTCTTGTAGATATGCACGCAGCACACGAGCGTATTATTTATGAGCATTTTAAAACTCGTCAACAAGATGAAAATATTCCAGTGCAACAGCTTTTATTGCCTGTACAAGTAAAATTAAGCCTTGATGAAATGGCGGCATGGGAAGACTGCCAATCACTTCTTGAAGAGCATGGTTTTGAAATTGATCCAATTTCAGATCGGGAGATTCTTGTGCGAGCACTGCCGGCTATTTTATCGAAAGAAAACTTGGAAGGCTTTATCCACGACATCTTGGCTGATATCTTGGCAGTGGAGCAAACCAATCGTATTCAAGATAAAATCCATGAAATTTTAGCCTCTTGCGCGTGCCAAACAGCAGTACGAGCAAACCGTCAATTAAGCTTAAATGAAATGAATCAGCTGCTACGCCAAATTGAAAGCACTGAAAAGTCTGGCCAGTGCAACCACGGCCGCCCAACCTGGACTCATTTTAATATGAAAGAGCTTGACAAGATGTTTTTAAGAGGTCGTTAGACCTCTTAAAAAGGAATAAAGTGCAGCTTAAATAAGCTGCATATCCCACAACTGCTTGTAAATACCACCCTGCGCAATCAACTTATCATGCGTACCAGACTCAGTAATCTGACCTCTATTCATGACGATAATACGATCCATATGCTTCAATGTTGATAACCTGTGCGCAATTGCAATAACCGTTGCTTTGCTTGATTCAAGCATGTCATTAATCGACTCTTGAATCAGATGCTCTGTGGTGGTATCCAAGCTTGATGTTGCTTCATCAAGCACAAGAACAGGTGCATCTTTTAAGATTGCTCTGGCAATAGCCACACGCTGACGCTGACCACCACTGAGTTTGACACCACGCTCACCCACAACAGTGTTATACCCTTCAGGCATACGTAGAATATCGTCATGAATACGAGCTTTACGACATGCTTCAAAAATCTCTTCATCAGCAGCTTCAGGTTTGGCTAGCTTTAAGTTATCCATTACGCTTCTGTGGAACATCGTAATGTCTTGTGGAATAACAGAGAGCATTTGGCGTAAAGATTCTTGTGTAATCTCATCAATATTCTGCCCATCGAGCTTAATTGTGCCACTTTGCACATCAAAATATCGAAGTAAGCATTTCACTAAGGTTGTTTTACCCGCACCTGATGTACCAACAATACCGAGTCTTTCACCTGGCTTAATATTCAAATTAAAGTCTTTTAAAATTGGCTCAACACCTTGACCATAACCAAAGTTCACATTGCTATAGCTGATCTCACCTTTTGACTCGCTAATGGTCTTAGCGTTGGGCTTGTCTTCAACATCAACTGCTGTATAGATAAAGCTGTAAGAGGATCTAATTTGCGCAATACTTGGGTTGATACTGAATAATAAAGTATCAAGGAAACCTTCAAGCTGCGTATGGATCTTTAAAGTCACCATAGTGACGAAAGCAAAGCCGCCAGCTGTAATTTCACCACTTTGTAATAGCTTGGCTAGAAGATAAATTTGGATTGCAGTCATTGCTGTTACAAGCAATGTATCGATGTTATCCACAAAAAAAGCATCAAACTGACGAGTTTTGCGATCCCACAAACGCCACTTTTGAATGGCAGGTTTTACAGTTCTATTCTTCTCAGCTGATAGATTCCCTATCACTTTAACGCCAAAGATATTAGAGACAGAATCATTCACAACACCAACAACTTGCTGGCGAGCTGTCGTTGTATTTTGATAATACTTCAATTGCTTTTTAAGCAGTATTGCAATTACCGGCGTATAAACAGCAATAAACCCAAGTATGACTAGAGCTGTGGACGAATTGACATAGGCGAGGAATAAAAGTGCAAAAATAATTGAAGCAACAACATTTAACAGCCGGAAGCTGGAATTAACAAGTGTTGTAATACCATTTTGAAAATCAAAAATCTTATTGGATATTTCTCCAGCAAGATTGGAATCAAACCAGTGCAATGAATGCTTTACTGTTTGACGATATATATCAAGTACAGAGCTTTCAAGAATACGAGGCATATAGCGTATGGCTAACAACCTGTTGATAAAGTACATGCCATGATAGAGAAACTTATAGAGCACGAATAAAAACAGCAACCAACCGAGATTAGTTGCATATTCTGATGCTATTGAATCAATAATTTCTTTAATTTTGTATTCAACAGCAACACTAAAAAAGCCAGCCACAAGTGCAATGACGATGAGAAGAGAAAAGTAAACCTTATACTGCCGAGCTAAGTCTTTCATATAAGATTTCAGAGAGTGATGCGCCATAAGTTTCTCCGATGATCATTTTTGTAAGGATCAATCAGTGTAAGCACTTTGCGATGCTTTGGGAATAGGTCTTATTTGAATTTAATGATCTCTATTTCGAAAGCTGATAAAACTCAATCTTTATAGTGATATTAGCCAGAATACTCCTATGAAAAAAAAGATTGCACTAAGCCACCCTTCAAGGCATTATCTAGCCATCTTTTAATCTTTATTCATAAAGGAGCTTTACAATGCGTCTACACGGCTTTATCCACGAACGTTTTGAAAAACTTGCATTTATTGAAACTTGGACCAAGCAGCAAGGTATTGAAGTCAGCTTTACCTTTATGTATGAAGACAATAGTACCTTCCCTGATATCAACGACTATGACGGTTTGATTATTATGGGCGGCACTATGAGCACAAACGATGATCTTGAGTGGATTCGAACTGAACGTGCCCATATTCAGGCAGCGATAGAAACAGGTAAGCCAGTACTTGGTGTTTGCTTTGGCTCACAGCAAATAGCGCAAGTGCTTGGTGGCTCTGTTGGCCCAATGGGTCAAAAAGAAATCGGATTCCACGATATTGAGTTTACTCAAGACTTTAAAGACTTCCTTGGTGTATCAGAAATCCCAGCAAAACAATTCCACTGGCATGGTGAGCGTGTTTTCTTACCTGAATCAGCAGATGTAAAACTGATTGGTAAAAGTGCATGCTGCCCGATTCAAGGCTTTGTACATGGCGATAATGTTGTTGGTATTCAATTCCACCCAGAAATGGGCAAAGCAACAATTGACGAACTTCTTGTTAACTGCATTCAAGAAATTGAAGAAGGCGGTGAACATGTTCAAACTCAGGCACAAATTGAGTCATTAATTGAGCCTCATGTTACTACAGACCTTATCTACGCTATTCTCCAGAAGATCTTCAAAAAGTAATCAATTTGATCCTGCCTTAGAGTGTCTCTTTATTAGGGGGCACTACCTTGGCGCAACACTTCTAAAAATACCTATCGATTAATACTAATACCTCGCCTTATCCTCTTCTCTATAATTCAGTTCATTGCTATGAAGCTCTATTCCATTCCATAGACCTGTAGGACACTTATGAATTATTCAACTGTAAGGTACATACTCGCTTTGTTAATCTTGCATCTACCACTTTTAGCAAACGCAGAGACAACTGAAACAAGATACCTTCTAGCACTCTCTAAAGCGGAACACACACTTTCTTTTGTTGATCTTGAGACATATCAAGTAACCCAAACTGTACCTGTCGGCCCAAACCCTCATGAAATAGCTCTCTCTGATGATAGACAATTTGCGTATGTTTCTAATCCTGGCAATAATAATTTGCATGAGATTAGCGTTGTCGATTTAATCCATAGAAAAGCGTTGAAACCTATCGATACCTCTCCCTTATTAAGCCCTCACGGCCTTGTCTATCAAAACAATAAACTTTGGTTTACAGCCCAAGGTTCAAAAGCACTTGGAAGAATTGACATAAAAACTAACACCTTGGAATGGGTTATGGGCACAGGACAAGATTTTACCCACTTACTCGAAGTCTCAAACGATGGAAAAAGTGTCTTCGCAACAAATGCAAAGTCAGGCACTGTGAGCATTTTTGATGAAGAATTGCATCAACCTCAAATACCACCAAGTGGAAAACTACCACCAACAGCACAACCATATATAGATTGGAATCATACCCTTATACAAGTCGAGAAAGGCTCGGAAGGCTTTGATCTGTCTCCAGATAAAAAAGAGCTTTGGACGGTTTCCTCTAATGGTGTGCTTTCAATAATTGATACTCAAAAAAAAAAGAGAATCCAGCACTTTCAAACACATATTCCAGGAGCACATAGACTTAAATTTATTGCAAAGCAAAAACAAGTGGTAGTCGTCAGCGTTAAAACCGGTGAAGTTGTGTACTTTTCAGCAAAAACAAAAGAGGAAGTGAAACGCTTAAAAGCACCTCAAGGTGATACTATTTTAGTTGATGAGACCAAAAACTTACTCTTCATTTCCTGTCCTATGGATAACGTTATAGCAGTTATCAACAACTCTACATTTGAAATTGTTGACTATATCAAAATAGGTGGCAGACCAGATGGACTTGCCATAGTAAGTCTGCCAGATTCATCTTCATGAGAAATCACTTCCTAAATTGATTGGTCTTTGATGTATTCAACTCGCTCTTCCATATCAGGGTGAGTTGATAAAAGCTCAAGCAACTTTGAAAACAAACCTAACCCCTGATTTTCATCATCAATATGCTCTTCGTCCAAGCCACTCATGTGCAGTTTTAAAAGCATGTCTGCAAGCACAGATGGGTCTTTACCATGCTCTTTCATTGTCTTAATTGCAAAATTATCAGCGTCTTGCTCCATACTTCTTGAAAACTGCATACTGACAAGCAGCGCAGGCGCTATATCTAAAATCGAGTCGGTCAGAAGCTCCAAATCACCTGCCACCATAAAGAAACCAGCTGCAAAAATACTATGCTGAATAACTTGTTGTAACGCATGTTGGTGCTTGACGTGAGCCCACTCGTGCAGTAATACAGCATTGAGCTCATCAGGTGAAGCTACTAGCTCCATGAAATCATCAGTGACAACTATAACGCCATTGGGAAATGCCATAGCATTAGCACCAATTTTATCTGCGGACCTAAAAAGAATTTTTAGGTTAGCTTGCTTCGCTTCAGGGTATGTCTTATAGAAGGTATCAATGTAGTGTTGCTGCCGACCAATAAACACAGTACTTGGCTTAAAATAATAACGCTCTAATTGCTTAAAGCTCACCTCACTGGGTTTATCAAGAATATCTTCGGGCAACATATTTGCAATAGTAGGCGTAATAGCAGGTGTCACAATAAATATAAGCAAATAGAAAAAACAAAAAACAGCTGCTGCCGTGACACATAACCCAATAAAAAGTGATTTAAACAAGTAAGATCGTTTAAATAACCGTAAATCTAAGTTATCGCTCAATTGACGCAAAGCCTGACCATCAAGAGGTTCAAACTCAAAAGGCCCCATCTGCAAACTTGAATCAGCACCAGATAAATCTTGAGCAGATACCTCATGTGATTGAAACGACTGTGTGGTTAAATCTTCATGCTCAATAATAAACAATGCGTCTGATAGCGATGTTTTTTGCACAATCCTAAGCACTACTTTTTGCCGTGCAGAAGAGCTTCCATTGTAGAAGTAACCACTAATTGAGTGATCTTGCTCTGTCTTCATTAGATGAATCCTACATCGATATCTAATACATCACCAAGCTCTTCACCAAGCGCCTTCACATTTTCAACTTCATGAGATATAAACTCATCAAGAGAACTATCACCTCGTATCTCAAGGTGGTCAGTAAAATATGCCATAGTGCGAACTTTTGCCCATGGAAAATAAAACCCAAGTGTAAGCAGGGTTAAAATAAAGTTACTAGCTGCTATTTTTAGAAATGGGGAATCTTGATAATCCGCTTTAAACCTAAAGCTTTTAATGTTTAAGTGATCAAACATAATTTTTTTGAGCTGAAGTGCAAATATGTTCTTTACAGCAAAAAATGTGATGTAAAGGCCTAAAAAGAAGAAAAATCGGTCAATGATTGCGCCAAACAGACCACTAACAAGAAGACCTGCAATAGTCACAAGCGTAATGAACATAAACATTTTATAGTAGGTCTTTGCCGATACTTGCAATTCAAAAGGCGTTTTACCGTAGTAATAATTATTGCAAATATACTCTTGATGCTTTTTGGCCAGCCATGGCGATAAAAGAAATAATGTAACAACGTTAATCAAAGGAAAAAGAATAAAGACTTGAGTAGCGCCCCAAACAGTTCCTTTAAATTGAAAGAAAACCCCTCTGTAGCGTGTATGCCTCGCATAAAACCTTAAAGACAATACAATAACCCAAGGCATAATCAACATAACAAAGACAGAAACTAGATTTTCAAACCCTGATATAAACTGAGAGCAAAGAGAAAGTATTCCTAGTACAAGAAGCGCAATCACCCTATTCTTGAACATTTTCCATGGATTGCCGGTAAATTTAAAGTTATCTTCACCAGCATAAGTATGGCTATAAAAAAATTGCAAAGTTCTGACTTTAGCCCAAGGCATATACAAGCCTACAGTAATAATATTTAGAAAAATATTTGAAATCCAAATTCTAAAATAACTTTTTCCTTTACCAGTAAACTGACACTGTATATCTTCAGACAAAACTAAAACCTCTTATTAAAACCGCATTACACAACAGCGTTATATTTTTTGCTGCATTATTTTCTTATACAAGTATTAAAGTAAAAAAATATTATTCACATTTTAGCGACAACAATTAAGAGGCACGGCATTATTTTAACATCATTATATTAAATTGATTATTTATCATCCAGAATTAATTAATTTGACTGTTTAATCATCGAAAAACAGTTCCTCCTTATATACCTCTAAGCAATTTAACATATGCTAAAAATGAATTGCTTTATTTATGCCCTAGTAAGTTTTCCACGTTTTCAGGAGATATTCTATGCATTATCGACTTGATACTACGCTTCTACCTACTCAAGAAAAAAATATTGAACTACTGGAACTTGTATATAAAGCATTTAATTGCCGCGATATAAATGCAGCTACTGACTTAATGGCTTTTAATATTAAGTGGCCAAAATCTGAAGAGAATAAACGACATGTTAAAGGGCCTGAATCAGTTTGCAGTTGTTGGACAGAGCAGTGGAGCGACAGTAATACAGAGGTAAAGCCTTTAAGCTTTCATTTTGAGCCAAATGGGCAAGTTTTAGTTAATGTTGAATGCATACACAGAGATTTTCATGGTGATGTAATTGAAAAGGCTACTGTTGGTCATCGATTCACAATCGAAAATAGCCTTATAACACAGATGGATATCTGTGAAGCACGAGCATAATTACTTATTTCTAAACTGCACAGCAAAGCGCTTTACTAATTCAAATTGCTCTTGAGCTAGCTTTGCAACACCTTGGCTTAATGTTGAAGCTTCACTAATTTCTGTAAAAGTATCATTAGTTATAGAATCAATAATCTGCGTGTTATCTTCAACTTCTTGAGCATTCGTTGCCTGATTTGCAACGGATTGATTAATAGTATCTGCTGTTTGACGAATGTGCTGCACAGCACCATCGATATTCTGCAGTGCACCATACACATTTTTCATTTCAACTACAGATTGGTCTGATAGTGTTTGGCAATCCGTCATACTTTGAACAGCATCATCAATGACTTTGCCTAAATCACCAATAATATTTTGAATACTTCTTGTTGATTCCTGTGTTCTTTGTGCCAGTGTTCTCACTTCATCAGCAACCACAGCAAACCCCCTGCCTTGCTCACCTGCCCTCGCAGCTTCAATTGCAGCATTCAACGCAAGCAAATTTGTTTGCTCAGCAATCTCACCTATAGAATCAACAACTGACCCAATTCGGTTACTATCACTACTGAGCTGGCCAACGACAGAACCTAGCTCTTGCACTGTTTCGGATAATCTTTTAAGTGCATCAGAAGCGCCATTAAGCACGTCTTGACCTTCATTGACTAAAGTCTGTGCATCGGAAGTTGCAATCGTAGTCTCGTGAGCCCCTTCCGCAATCGAGTGAATAATATCGCCCACATTTCGTAAAGATTGAGTAATATTTGAAATTTGCTCTTTCTGTTTACGCATGCCGCTTTCAGTTTTAACAGTTTGGCTTGATGTTTTTTCAGCTTTATCCAAAATATTGTGCGCTGAAACCTGAAAACGCCCTAAGGCAACACCTAAACGTAATTTAATTGCAGTTTGAGCTAATTCAATATGTCCATTCGCACCTGCATCACCTGTATATATGTAGGCAGCCAAATCATCATCAATTTCTTGCTTTGCATTTTGAACAATAGTTCTCACACTTCTTTGTGAGTGATAATAAATAAAAAAGCCAGCGATAAATGACAATCCCACACCTTCTAAAAAATGTGAGATTTGCACTTCACCAATCAAGAATAAAAAAAGTACTAAAATAATAGCCATCAATGAGCCAGTCTTTAAAGTTTCCTTAAATACAGGTAAATACTTTTCTCTTTTTCGAATAGGCGCCAAGCCTTTATTCAAACGCTTGTAGACAGTTTCAGCACGAGCAATCATCGCAGGCTCAGCTTTAACACGCACAGACTCATGCCCGATAACTTGATCGCCATCAAACAAAGGCGTCACATAAGCATTAACCCAGTAATGATCACCATTTTTGCATCTATTCTTGACAACCCCCATCCATGGTTTTCCCGCCTTAAGCTGAGTCCACATCATGTCAAATGCAGCTGCCGGCATATCAGGGTGTCTAACAATATTATGGGCTTGCCCTATAAGCTCTTGACGTTCAAAGCCAGAGATTTTACAAAAGACATCATTGCAAGATTCGATGACACCTTTTGGAGATGTGCTTGAGACAATCTCATCATACTGACCAACTAAAACTTCCTTTCCAGTAACAGGACCATTATTTCGCATAGCGCTTCCTTGTGTATTAATAATGCTGTTCATACATTAAATTATTTGATGATATGATAAAACACAGCTGTTTTTTTAATAAAGAAGAGCCCCAATCCGTGGGGCATTTGACCTTTAATATATATGAGTAAGCTTATACCTTATATTGAAACCTGCAATGTATTTGAAAGCTCACTTGCAGTGCCGTAAATACTTACTGTTTTAACACCAACAACCCAGTTGCCGCTTGGAAGCTTGTTTAATTCAAATGTATTTAAGCCATTGACTGCAACAGTTACTGTTTTGTCCATTGTTGAATCTGTTGCGCCATACACCACTTCAAAGTGTGAGATTTCATTGTTGGTCATAGCTGTGCCATCTTCGAAGAAAGAGGCAACTGACCACTCAACATAACCTGCGTAGGCTGGCTCTTCTGTTGGTTCTTCAACTACAACTTCATCATCTGTATTATCAACCGGCTCATCAACAACTTGATCATCTGTTGAATCATCCGTCGTTGGCTCTTCGACTGCGACATCATCATCTGAGCCTGTGCCTGGCGTTGTGTAACTACATTCAGTTGTGCCTGACTCTGTTGTACATGGTGTCATTGATGAGACAAGAGAAAACTGCACTGAACCATCATCATTTTGATCAACTTTAACGTAGCCTTCACAACCTGCTAAAAATGAAAGACCAAGACCTAATACTACTGCTTGCATTGACTTCTTCATAACTCTTACCTCACCCACCAAACTCAACAACAACCTCGTTGTCATGTTTTAAGAATGGCATTTTGATGGCGCTATAAGAGTGATCTGCGTCACACTTTCAGAAGTTGACGCTTTTTTTCTGAAAGTATTTAATCTATTCCAGCTAAGATTTTATCTAATTAAGCTAAAAAAGATTAAATTCATTAAGATATTTGACCGTTTGATCACATTTAAAAAGCAAAATGTTTCTGTAAAAGTATGGAATAATGGCTTCTCAAGACTTTTTCATATGAGTTTTAAAGCTCAAACTCATTTTTAATGCTTGAAGCAACACAATAGAACCAACGTCAAAAAGTTGACGAAAGGAAATAGAATGAAAATTTGGATTGATGCAGACGCATGCCCTAAACCAATTAAAGAAGTTGCATTTAAAGCAGCAATGAAAAGAGAAATTCATTTAATTATGGTGGCTAACCAGATTATCCAGCATCCAAGATCACCATTTATTAAAATGATTAAGGTCAGTGCAGGCTTTGATGTGGCAGATAATTATATTGCAGCAAATGTAGAAGCAAACGATATTGTGATCACTGCGGATGTACCGCTGGCAGACCTTGTTGTAAAGGCAAATGCTTTTGCAATAGAGCCTCGCGGTAAACTACTAACAGCAGATACCATTGCAGAGCGTGTTGCCACGCGTAATTTAATGGAAAGTTTAAGGACTATAGGAGAAGTCTCTGGCGGTCCTAAAGCATTTTCAGCTCAAGACACACAAGCTTTTGCTAATGGATTTGATCGTCTTTTAACACGCTTGATTCAAGCTCAAAAGTAAAAGCTTTTACTGTGAGCGACCAGGATATATAGAGCGCATTTTTTCGTACATATATTGCTTGCGCTCATCATCAGTCATCATCTGAGGGTCACCAAGATCATTCTGCTGGCGACGTTGGCGATTTTTTTCATAATACCCAAATTTAGGGCCAGGGCGACTGGTGTATTTTCCAGACTGATGATTAGAGGAAAAACCATCCGCTGCAAACTCTTGCAGTTTTTCCATCGCCTTTTGGTATCTTTCAGCACGTTGTCGTTGCAATTCTTCAAATACAGCAGGGTCTTGATACTGCCCTTGCGGTGGTACACCTTGTGGATAGAACTGACTTTGCTGGCTAGGACCAGCATTCATACCAGGGTCAAACCATTGATTTTGCTGAGGCATTGCCTGTTGCGGCATAGCTTGCTGAGCTGGCATCTGTTGTACTGGCTGAGGGTCAATTGGCTTTATATCATCAGCATGCGTACCAGGATCAAAATAATTCTGCGCTAGCATTTGTTGTGGCGGCTCAAAGTTTGATGGACGATCCAATGGATTTTCATCATTTTTTGGAAACTCTTCCATTTTTGGTTGAGTTTGAGGCTTTGCTTTCTCTACCTCAGGTGGGCGCACAGGTAACTGGTCACTTTCGATAACCGCGTGAGCATCTGCAATTGAAATGGAAAGATTTGCCATCAATGGCGCAGCACAAAGGCAAGACGCAAGGAAAGACAAAGCTTTAACAGTTGTAAATTGCATGCAGACTCAAACTCCTGACTTCTTATGAAGATACTTGCTTCTGATACTATCAGATACAATCTATTAGAAATGTAATGTTATATAGAGTTTTGATAGTGAATCTTTAACGCCTAAAGGAATGCCCAATGCAAAAAATTGACTCGCACATCCAATACGCCCCCTCAGACTTAGTGAAGTTTATGGAAAGCTCATTCGTCTCATGGATGGATCGATTTGCACTCGAGTACCCTGAAAAAGCACCTGAGAAAGATAAGCGAAGCGAACTTATAGATGCTCTGGCACAGAAGGGGCTTGAAAACGAACAGAAGCTGATTACTCAATTTGAAGCACAGGGCTTAACTGTAAGAAAGATTGTTGACGAGCATTTCAGCAACCAATGTAAAAGTACTCTACAAGCCATGCAAGATGGTGTTGATGTTATTGCCCAAGCAGCGCTTACGCTTGATAACCTTGCGGGCCATTGCGATTTCTTAGTTAAACAGCCGGGTTCAAGTCAATTTGGTGATTACGAATATGTAGTATGGGAAAGCAAACTCTCAACTCAAATAAAACCAACATTCGTTATTCAGCTTTGTGCTTATACAGAAATGCTTGCAGCAATTCAAAACACTTTACCTTCAACAATGGTATTAGCCCTAGGACCTGAAATTAAGCAAGAGCTACAAAGACACAAATACTTTGCCTATTACAAAGCATTAAAGAATGCTTTTTTTGAAGCTCAAAATAATTTTGATCCAGATATAAACCCAGACCCAAGCCTTACTCAAAACTGGGGCGACTGGTCTGATTTTGCAACTCAAAGTCTTTTAGAGCAGGATCATTTATCTCAAATTGCCAATATAACTCACCAGCAAATTAAGAAATTAGAAAAAGCTGGCATTAAGCGTATGGATGACTTCGTTAAAATGTCTCCAGACAATCCAGAGCTGCTCAAAAGTGGTCTGAATAAAGATAAAATTCATCAACTTCATGCACAAGCCTCTATCCAAAAAGAAACATTAGTACTGCAGCAGCAAGGCCAGGATAAACCTTGTTTTCGCGTTATTAATATCAATGCTGAGCCTGCCAAAGGCTTAGCACTTTTACCCCCCGCATCACCTTTAGACGTATTTTTTGATATTGAAGGCTATCCGCTGATTGAAGGTGGTTTGGAATACCTCTGGGGTGCCACATACTACGACGAGCAAGGTAATAGAACTTTTAAAGATTTTTGGGCCCATACCCATGAGCAAGAAAAACAAGCATTCAGTGAATTTATTCAGTGGGTTTATGCTCGTTGGAAACAAGATCCTTCTATGCACATTTACCACTATGCGCCTTATGAAATTACAGCCTGTCGTAAATTAATGGGTCGTTATGGTGTTTGTGAATTTGAAGTAGATGAGCTCCTTCGCAATAATGTATTTATCGATCTTTACCGTGTTGTCAAAACAGGTATATTACTTGGCGAGCCTAAATACTCAATCAAAAATGTTGAGCACCTGTATCGTGCAGCAAGAGACACTGAAGTAGGTAATGGGGGCGATTCTGTTGTTGCTTATGAACAATGGCGCGATGAACACGCACATGGATTACAAGGGGATGACTGGAGCACCTCAAGTATTCTAAAGAACTTGAGAGATTATAATATTGATGACTGTAACTCCACCGAAGAGTTAACACTCTGGCTAAGAGAGCAACAACAAGCACATCACATTCAACCAGTTCAAAGTGCCTCTTCTCAAGAAGAAACTCAAGAAGAACTTGAGCTGAATCCTACTGAGCAGCTCAGAGATACTCTTTTACTTAAAGCACAAGCCCAACAAACATCAAATCCAGAAGAAGCTGCATTAACAAATCATCTTGCTTGGACTCTTGAATTCCATAAGCGTGAACAAAAACCTGTATTTTGGAAACTTTACGATAGGCTCGATTCAGAACCATACGAACTGGAAAATGACTTAGACTGCCTTATTAACTGCCATAGAACAGAAAGAGAAGCCTTTAAACCAACACCACGAGCAAGGCAGCTTGTGTACGAGTATGCTTTTGATCCACAGCAAGACTTTAAAGGCAGTAGTAAAAGCTATTATCTTCTCAATGAAGAAACTGAAGATGGTAAAAAAATTAAAGTTGAGTTTATTAAAGAAGAATCTGACCTTAAAAGTGGTCTTATCTGCCTTAAAGCAAAAGAAGAACCAGCAATAACGATAAGCTTAATCCCTGATGAGTATGTCAATCCAAATCCTATTCCTCAAACCTTGGAAAGAATCATTCGAAACTATGATCAAGGTCAACTGGATAACAAGGCAATACAAGATTACCTCAAAAAACGCCGTCCAGACTTCATAGCAGGCTCTGCTTTTGTAGGTGAGCAAATACCTATCGCACAACACCAAGACCCAGCAGAGCGCCTTAAATTGATCGTACAGGCAGCAAAGGACCTCAACCAAAGCTACCTCACTATTCAAGGCCCACCTGGCGCAGGTAAATCCTATACTGCTAAACATATTATTGGTGCTTTAGCCGCTGAAGGTAAAACCATAGGCATTACATCAAACAGTCACAAAGCAATTAACCACTTACTTTTAAATACACTTGAGTATTGCGAAAAAGAAAAGATTACTGCGACTTTTGCATGCGCTAAAGATGACGACGATAAAATGAAAAACGCAGGGGTTAAAATTCTTAAAAATAATCAACTGGCAAGCCATCTCAAGCCAGGGAGTATCGTTGGCACAACTGCTTGGGGCTTTGCTCGTGAAGATATGGAAAATCAGTTAGATTATTTATTTGTAGATGAAGCTGGACAGGTTTCAGTTGCAAACTTAATTGCGATGAGTCAAGCAACAAAAAATATAATTCTCATGGGAGATCAAATGCAGCTTGGGCAACCATTGCAAGGCACACACCCTGAGATGAGTGGTTTATCAGTATTAGATTACCTTTTAGATGAATCAACAATTCCCGATCACATGGGGATATTTCTAGGCACGACATATCGAATGCACTCATTAATTAATGAGTTCATTAGCGAGCAAATTTACGATGGAAAATTAACGTCTGCACCAGCAAATGATGGACGAATTTTAAAACTTCCACAATATTACCCACAATTTTATCCACAGGTTCTAAAAGATAAAAAAGCTGGAATAATCCCTGTATTTGTAGCCCACAACGGCAATATACAGGCCTCTGACGAGGAAGTTGAAATTATTTATACACTGGCTCATGCATTACTAGGAAAAGATTTCCACACAAGTTATCCACAGGAAGGTACCCGCAAAATTTCTTGGGAAGATATGCTTTTTGTTGCACCCTATAATCATCAAGTAAGCAAACTACAGCAGGCTCTCGGGCCTCATGCTCAAGTAGGCAGTGTGGATAAATTCCAAGGTCAGGAAGCGCCAATTGTGTTCCTGAGTATGTGTACCAGCAATGCTGCTGATTCACCTCGTGGACTTGAGTTTCTCTTTGATCGGAATCGACTTAATGTCGCGGTTTCAAGAGCTCAAACCCTGGCGATCGTAGTCGGTCACCCGAATCTTCAACTGACACCAGTTAATTCCATTGATCAGATGGAAGCGGTTAACCTGTTTTGTGCACTGGTCCAGCGAGACTGATGAACATTATAGAAAAAGATTTCAGATATGCAAGAAAAAAATTGATGTTTTTTTAACCAATGCCAGTTTGAGATCTTTTTACTATTATTTTGCCCTTAAAACTAAGCATTTGGTTTTTCGGGTTTTATCAATGCATAAGCACTTTAAATATCATACGAATGATGAGAGGCTATCCGGTCGCAAAAACAGGTACTCCCTCAAGCGTTGGAGTACTCTGCCTTTATGCTGGTAAAAATGCAATCACTTTTTACGTTATTGTAAAAAATCGGTTAATTGTGAAACACTTTTGATCTTTTTACGGCAGTACAAAAGTGAGTTACGAATGTCGTAAAAATGGGTCATCGTGTTTTTGATCTTCTCAGCTTGTTGCTGACGAGTTGAGGCATAGAGGCGATCATAGGCCAAAGCTCTGACAGGACTACTCATAATTGCTTCATGCTTTTGTGCTTTGACACCTTGAATCTGCTTATGAAGTAGGTCAAGCACTTGGCTCATTTCAGTCTTACCAAGTTCAGGGTCGGCATTTACATATTCAGCATAGAGCTCAAGCACAGTGTAGATATCACCTGATTTACGAGCATTCAGCAGCTGCGACATAAGTTCGGCTTTCACAATAGCCTCTGTTGGGTCAGGCTCTTTATCTGGATGAATGGCCTGCGCTGTCTTACGGAACAGCCCTGTGAACCATGGTGATGTTAATAACTGATCTTCTTGACCTGCGATTAAAATATCTGGCTCTACTGGCTTAGATTGAGCAGTTTGCTTTTGACCAAAGCTTGTCTCTTCCTCATCAATGTCTTGCTCAAATGACTTTAGGAGCTCATTTACATTTAAAGCAACATCAGGGTCAGCAGACTGTCGAATAATTTGACCTAAAGCGCCTTTAACACGTTCACGCAGAGATTCAGCAAGCGCATGATCTAAACGAGATACATTGCCTATAAGAGAGTCTAACCAGTTCAAAAGTGAATCCCTTGCTTCGGCTGTCAGTGAAGGCTTTGGTAGAAATTGAATAAGGTGCTCAATAAGCTCGCAGCTTGGCGCTAATAAGATAGCTCGCTCTTTTGGGAGCACTTCTTGGCAATACAACTGGACGGTACTTTCTAACTCTCGCTCAAACTTTGCTTGGCTCTTCCTTGCCTTTTTAAGTTTTTTACATGCAGATCTGAAAAGAGTATCAAAACTCGATGCTTTCGATTCAGTCTGGGCTGCTGACACATGTGTCATTCCTGCAGATACTTGCTCAGAGATCATCTCAACTCCAGTGATTCCAATGTCATTTTCATTCGATAGATTTTACGTGCCAAAATACTATCATGACTTTCCTTTAAAAAGGTCGTAAGAGATTCCTTATCCCTCATAAACCAAGCGAATATTTCTGCCCTCTCCTCTTTGGCAAACGACTGTCCATATCTATTGATATACCCTTGGCCACCTGACCCAATTACGATGGAATTTGGTGATGACTCTTTATAAATTTTAAGATATCCACCAAATTCTGCATTCCAGTTGCTTACAAAATCGTGACTTATAGTACTCTCAAGCAAATGCCATAACTCATGCCAGAATAAATGTCGAAGATCCTGATCTGAAGAGCGACTATCGAGCAACAGCATTTTTTTATCGGGTATCGCAACCCCGCCAATTGTTTTATCTTGCGCACGAAGCCCTTGGCATAAAACGACTTGCTCAAGAGCACTGGTTGTATTGATGCGAAAAGCATCCCATTGCGTTAGATTTTTAAGCACCTTAAAGCTGTGCTCTGCTTGCTGCAAAGACAAACCACCACAGGAATAACCATGAATAGAAGCATGATGCCTAGTAAATAACACAGCAAAAACAGTTGCATTTGCATGCATAACAGGTCCAATTTCTTCCAAAGTAGACTGCGTAATCTTATGAGTATGGTGATCACCATGAGCCCATAGTACTGAAGAATACAATGTAAGAAATAAGACAATACAACGATTTAAAGCAATGACTTGAGTTAGCATAAGCCCTCCATATTTTGAGTATAGAGGGGCTTATTCAAACTTATTTAAACTAGCCCTGCTTAAGACTATTTATATAATCATTAATCACTTTTAAATCATCTTGAATCGGCCCAATTTCACTGTTACTAGATGCATTTTTAATTTGAGTGAGGATACGATCATATTGGAATTGATAGTCTTGAATATCTTGCTTAGCTTTATCCCACGCAGCAATACCAGTAATATATGCCTTATCGGACGATGATCTTGCATTACGACATTTACGGTCAGCATCTCGCTTTGCAGTTTCCGCAGTTTTAATTTGCCCCGCAAATTTATCAAGTCGACTATTTAAAATATCTAGATTTTTACTGCTTGTTCTTTTAACTCTAGCAAGTGCATCTCTCAATTGAGCTTCAAGCACAACTTTAGCACCTTCAACTTTCATCTGACGGTGCTTATCAAGCACTTCTTGTACATCGGCAGGGTATGTGACTTTTTGCTTACCTTTACTCTCAGCTTCTAAACGTGAATTTGAGTAAGACATAGAACGAGCTTGCTTTTCGTCTGGCATTGTCCGAGGCTTAGGCTCATCCATGCTCAGGATACCCATCGCTTTTAAAGTGTCATCATCAAGGAAGTCTCCAGGTTCGCCATAGGAATACATATCTTCCACATTTGGCGCCATTGTATTAGATTTGCTAATAGGTCTTGGGATACCTTGGCCATCAATATAAAAATTATCCGCGAAATCACCTCTGTTGAAACCTGCAGATTGTCGCTTTAAAGTGTTAGCGCTTTCAGGGCGATGAGAGCTTGTTGCTTTTGTACGAGTCGGTGTAGGCATAGTTGCGCGTTTTGTTGGCACAGTTTTTGGAGCACCTACATCATTTCGGCGAGAAGATAGTCTTTGTGTATCTGAGCGACGTGGTGCTGCAGTAACAGGTGGAGCAGCAGGCTCTTCCGGCTCATAAGAAAACGTTTTAGTTCCAACAACCTCTTGACCAGAGTAGCTATCTCGAAAAGTATATTTGAACTGATTTTTTTGCAAGGCAATACTATCACTTGCTTTCTCAACTTCCTCTCTATGAGAATTAAGCCCTAGATACTTGATACCAATACGAGTTCCATCATTTACTCTATTGGTAATAAGTACTCTATCGCAACCTAGCATTTTAATAAGCCTTGGCTTTAAAGGAACACTTTCTGGCACAACACCCCGGAGATCACCTTTAGCAGAATCATAATGCTTATGTAATAATCCTAAAGTAGGAGTTGCACTCGTTCTATCATCAACTCTAATTTTTATATTTTGTAAAAGATTATCTCCACTACCAGTGATATGCGTGTCGACAAATGTACCGTAGCGACATGACATATCGATAGCTGATTTCCATGAAGAAACTGAAGCTGGCATTGATAACTCCTTCCGAACTTATATTTTTATAAAAATGACATAAGACGACCTTATAAGGCCAAGCTGAAGGTATTCTGCCATAACATAAGCTCAGTAGAAGGTAAGACTTACAAAACCGTTATTTTAAATCCTGTTTATTTATAAAATAGATATAAGGGCTCTGAACAACATTTCCGTTAATTTAAAAGATTAACTCCATCTCAATATTACATCGCTCATAAGGAGATACAGCCTCTTCCAATACTTGAAACCCAAGCTTTCTATACAAGTGCAAAGCAGATTCAAGGATAGTATTACTGCCTAAATACAGCCGATGAGCACCAAGCTCTTTGGCTACTTCGATAATATGCAAACCCAGTTGATAGCCAATACCTAGGCCTTGAGTTGACTCATCAACAGCCATTTTTGCAAGCTCGTACTCACCATCTTTAAGCTTTATTAAGGCACAAGTACCAACAGGTCTATCATTATAAAGGGCTATTGCTATAGAGCCACCAGGTTGTAGAATATACTCTTCTGGATTATCAAGAGATTTAAAATCACCTTCTTCCATAGTCCAATATTTTTCGATCCAAGAGACATTCAAAGACTTAAAATCATTTTTATATTTAATTTCAAATGGAACTATTTTTAGGCTTTTGTTCAAGTTTTGTTTTTCAAGCTTTGCAACTCGCTCATGCAAACTTTTATCTTCTATTTCTTTTTCAAAAGCTTGAAGCTCCGTCCATAAATTAGAATTTAGCTTAGTAAAAATATCAGAGATCGCTTGATCAACTCCATTAACAAGAAACTGCAAACGCTGTGCATAAAGCTGACCTTGAGTCGATAAAGTAATTCGGGTAACACGTGCATCATTGATACATTTTTCTGATTCAACTAATCCCTTTTTTGACATCGCACGTACAACTTGGCTTACAGCGGGATGAGTCTGACCAATGGATTCAGCTAACTCAGTCACAGTACAGGACTCCTTTTGGGAGAGCATGTACAGCACTGGAAACCAACGACCATCTATTTCGATACCATAGAGGCTGTAAATGCGGTCAGCGCTTGTTTTAAGCATATCTTGTAGACGTCTTAAACGACTTCCAAGAGCTGTTTTGCCAATAAGATCGTAGAATTCCATGATGTTCTCCAGCCATTTATGTAAGCACTTACGCAAATATAATCTTATTCAACTACGGAGGCAAGATATAGGGGTGTAAAAAAAGAGTAAATAAGAATGATTATCATTACATTCTAATAAGACGGCAGTACTATTCGAAATTATCTTGAGAAAAGATCGGTTTAATTGGATTAACATCACTAAATGCTTAGTTCATGATTCAGCTGCAGACTCGTATAGATCTCAACACAAAAGCGCAGTACTCGACTGCTGGATTTGAGCTTTTAAATACAAGCCAAATTCTAGAAAGGAGTTATTATGGCGCTCTTCTTAGCCTCAAAAAAAAGACAGTATTTCAGCATTGCAGCCTTGGCTTTTAGTAGCTTATTTCTGCAGGCATGCAGCTCCGACGCAAAAGAGGCCTCAAATAAAACGCAGGTCGAGATCACAGATAATAGTGGTTCTCATACAGTAATCCAGAAACCTGAAAACCTTGTGGTTCTTGATACTCGTACTCTTGATGCTCTTACACTGTTTGACTACCCAGTGGCAGGCGCCCCCCAAACCAGTGCTGCTTATCCAACATATATGGCAGGTTACTTAGATCAAGACCACTTTAATGCAGGTAGCTTCTTTGAACCTGATTACGAACGTATCAACCAAGCTCAACCAGAACTTATTATCGCAGGTGGACGCTCAGCAGATGCTATCCCTGAATTGAATAAAATTGCACAAACTGTAGATTTAAGTATTCCTTTTGGCGATACAGTTCCAGCTCTAGATCGTCAAATGACTGCCCTTGGTAAAATTCTCGGTCAAGAAGCAAAAGCAGCAACGCTCCTCACTGATTTTCACCAACGTATGAATGACGTTGAGAAGCAAGGTGAAAAAGCAGGTACTGCACTTGTGGTTATGATCAATGGCGGTCGCTTATCAGCCTATGGTGCCGGTTCTCGCTTTGGCTTCATTTATGATGAGCTTGGCTTTAAACCAGCTGTTGATCTAGAAAATAAGGGCAAGCATGGTAACCCGATGTCTTTCGAGTTAATTCTTAAAACAAACCCTGATTGGTTGTTTGTCTTTAGCCGTGATCAAGCCATTGGCACAGAAGGTGCCCAAACCGCTCAACAGGTAATGAATAACCCACTGATTCAAGAAACTAAAGCGCAAGCGAATGATCATGTGATTTACTTAGACGCCGGTGCTATGTATGTAGCTGGTGGCTACAATGCGTATATGCAGCTTATGGATCAGGTTGAAAGTGCGCTTAAGAAAGACGCTTAAAGGATAATATCCGAATGCAGTATTTAATTCGGGAAAAAATGCCTTTCCTACTTTCATGCATAGCCTTACTTTTACTGGCCTGCGGCAGCCTTGCCGTAGGGAGCTATTCAATTGGCTTTGATAATCTGACCACTTCAAAAGGCTTAGATCTTTTTGAAGTGTCTCGTTTGCCCCGTACTCTTGCACTTATTCTGTGTGGGGCATCGTTAAGTGTAAGTGGGCTCATTATGCAGATGCTCACTCAAAACCATTTTGTAGAGCCCTCTACTGCCGGCTCCATGCAATCAGCAGCCTTGGGTATGCTTGGAATAACCCTTTTATGGCCAGAAGCTCCTATCTTATTCAAAATGGGATTTATTAGCCTCGCCTCTCTCGCTGGCACACTTGTGTTTTTAAGTATATTAAGCAGGCTCTCTCTTAAAACTGCATTGATAGTCCCTTTGATCGGGATTATGTTTGGCGCTGTTATTAGTGCATTAACAACATTTATCGCTATTCATTTTGATTTATTACAAAGCCTGAGTGCTTGGACAAGTGGTGACTTTTCTGGTGTATTAAAAGGCCGCTATGAAACCCTTTGGATTGTTGCAGTCGTTACCGTATTTGCCTTTATTGTGGCTGATCGATTTACCCTTGTTGGTATGGGCAAAAGCTTTGCTACAAATCTGGGGGTTAACTATAAACGAACAATGTTCATCGGCGTTTTAATGGTTGCGATTGTCAGCGGCATTGTTGTAGCAACCGTTGGAATACTGCCATTTTTAGGCTTAATAGTGCCAAATATTATTCGACGATTACGTGGTGATAACGTTCGACACAACCTGCCTTGGATTGCACTATTAGGCGCAGGGCTTGTTTTACTCTGTGACTTAATTGGTCGCCTTATTCTCTATCCATTTGAACTCCCTTTAGGCACAATTCTTGGCGTTATTGGCGCCGCTATTTTCCTCTATGTCTTGATACGAGGTCCAAGTGAAGTTATTTAAACAGGATTATCATCGTATCGCTGGGCTGAGTGCCTTGATGCTAATCAGTGCACTCTTATTTTTATTCATGGATATTCAAGGCAGCTTGAGCTATGCACTCCCTCGCCGCTTTTGGATGCTCATGACCATCATGATTGTGGGCATTAGCTCGGGTATCGCGACACTCCTCTTTCACACGATTACCCACAATAGAATATTAACCCCTGCTGTGATGGGATTTGAGTCTCTCTATATACTGATTAAAACAGCGCTGGTCTTTTGGCTAGGCAGTAGCTTTAATTGGTTTGGTTCTACAATTTTAAAATTTGCTGTTGAATCATCGATAATGCTTGGTTTTGTGCTTATGCTTTACCGAGGCCTCTTTCAAAAAACAGAAGACCTTCACAGGCTTCTTCTCATTGGCATTATTTTTGGTGTTCTTTTTGCGAGTATTTCAACACTCTTACAACGTATATTAGAACCTGCTGAGTTTGATATTTTACAAGGCCGCTTATTTGCCAAGCTGACTTTGCCAGACCCAAGCCTTATATTACTTTGCTTAGGGCTAATGTCAGTCTTGATTGGGATCACTTGGCGACAGCGTTATCTTTTCGATGTTATTGCTCTTGGTCGTACCCAAGCATTATCCCTTGGTATCGATCATTCTAAAGCCGTTACCAAAATTTTAATTCTTGTCTCTGTCTTTGTTGCTATATCAACAGCCCTTATAGGCCCTTTAACATTTTTAGGTTTTCTGGCTGCAACCCTTGCTTACCAGCTCACACATAATCATAAACATTATCTGCTGATTCCTATGGCTGGCTTACTTGGCTGTATTTTCCTTGTAGCAGGCCAAGTGATTTTAGAACACCTTATGGGCATGGCTGGAGCGCTCACCATAGTGATCGAGTTTATTGGCGGTATTTTATTTTTAACTCTTTTAATGAAGAAGGGGCGCTTGTGATTGAAGTCCAAAACCTTTCAAAATCCTATCAAGGCAATAATGTTCTTGAAAATATTAATGTTAAATTCGAGCGTGGTGGTATTACGGCAATCGTTGGTGGCAATGGTGCAGGTAAATCAACCTTGCTTTCAATTATCAGCCAGCTTGAAGAAGCAGATACAGGCCATGTTCTCTTTGATGGGCAAAATATTGGCAGTATTTCAAGAGAGCTTCTTGCCAAGCACTTATCCATACTCAGACAGGATAATCACCTTGTTGGACGTCTTACAGTGAGAGACTTAGTCAGCTTTGGCCGATACCCATACTCTAAAGGCAGACTCACCCAAGAGGATCAAAACCATGTGGATACAGCTTTACGATTTTTAGATTTAGAAAGTCTGCAGCATCGCTATCTCGATGCTCTATCAGGTGGACAACGGCAAAGGGCATTCGTAGCAATGGTGATGTGCCAAGACACGGATTATGTTTTACTCGATGAGCCTTTGAATAACCTTGATATGAAGCACTCTGTGGCAATGATGAAAATGATTAGAAGACTGGCGGATGAGCAAAACAGAACAGTTTTAATTGTTATTCATGATATTAACTTTGCAGCGGCTTATGCAGATCGGATTCTAGCATTAAAACAAGGCAAACTTATTTGTCATGATTGCCCAAAAACCATTATGAACAGTGAAACACTAGAGCTCATTTTTGATACACCTGTGAAGGTTGAAGAGCATGATGGACGCCCGCTCGCTGTGTACTATCGATAGCAACTAACAACATACACTAGCCTTATATCAAATAACCTGGGGACGATTATTTACCGATACAGAAAGTGAAGTTTCCCATAATAGCTGGCCTCGCGCGACGTCTTGGGGACCGATTGGGGACCAAATTGCAATTTATGGTCAAATACTTACTTCCCAAGATGACTTCCATCATAGATCAGGATGGGAAAAGTGGGAATGGTGGGAAACCGGATCAGCTTTCACTATCTTTCTCTTCAGCAACGACAAACAAGAGAGGTTTTCCACTCTCTAGCAGGTAAGGTGTGATTATCGTTTCCTTACCAAAGTGAATCTTCCCTTTTGCTATATAAATGAAGATCCAATCGGGCAACTTACTACTAATAGCAGCATAAAGTGCATCAGAAGGGATGTCACTATTCTTGCCTGGCGAAATTCTAAATCTCTGGTAGTAGACGTGATGGTTGGATTCAAATGCAAAACTTTCCTGTCCATCGTTGACGAAAGGCGGTGACATCGTTCTTCTCGGTTCGAAAACTTCTGCGGTGATATAGCATAGGTCCTGGTTTGTCATACCAGCTTGGTATTTTGGACATTGGTAGTCTGCACTATGGAAGTAGAACTCTATCTTTTGTTCTGAATTGCCATTCGTGCGCTCATAGTTAATAGATTGTTCTTGAAGCACGGTTTCGATGGCTGCGTTGAAGTGGTAGAGCAACTTTTGCTGAGCGTCTCGAGCGGATGTCGCTTCTTGTATAGGCATCCAAGCAATAATGCTGTTTCGTGAAGCGGTATCAGGCTGTTCCAGCAATGACGTTAGCAAACCAAGGCTTAGTCCTTCACTTAACTCAAGTCCCGCGCCTACTGAAGACGTGAGCAACAATGTATTTCCTGCGGCAGCTTTCGCGAACTTAAATGCCTCAAAATCTTTCATTGGAATGACTTTGTCTTCTGTTTGGTAGAGCCCACCTGCATGAGCAATGTTATGAGCACGGCTGTGGCTGTTGTCATATTGGATAGGAGTTGATGTAGAGGCGCATCCAGTGAGCAAAATGAGTAACGATAATGGAGTGAACCTAGCCTTCGGTTTCATGAGAAGTTTCCTTTTCAAAACAATGGGTAAGCGGATTAAATGGTTGATCTTACCTTTGCATGAGAGTGAGACA